>WBZL01000117.1_pt1 | contig 79242 bp, 69 predicted proteins | sample 5204291 | NCBI WGS metagenome assembly WBZL01 (sample SAMN12344345, study PRJNA552823) | activated sludge metagenome | biome: Activated sludge suspended growth; feature: Nitrification reactor; material: Wastewater; isolation source: activated sludge from nitrification reactor of wastewater...
GGCCGCCGCCGCGCTGCCTGACCGAGTGCCTCCGGCGGGCGCGGGCCGGGTGCGGGCGCAGGCCAAGGACGACGACAAGAAGCCCTTCGACTTCGGCTCGTGGGCGGGCGATCAGGCGACCAAGGGCTTGAAGAGTTTCGCCGAGAAGGGTCTGGAGGCGCTGGCCTCATCGGCGCTGGGTTGGATGGGGATTGACCTCAAGACGCTGTTCGGCGGGGCCAAGGAGGACAAGGTCGTTCTGACGCTGAAGGAGATCTCGGGAAAGATCGACGTCACCAACCAGATGCTGGGCGACCTGAACGCTCGAGTTGATCAACTGTCGCAGGCGGTGCGTGATCAGTCGTGCCAACAAGCGGCGATGACAGTCAATCCCCAGTTGAGCGTGGTCACCGACCGGTACACCGCGTTCCAGAACTTCCTCGCCCTCTCGGTCGACAAGAAGGGGCAGGGGCGCAACTCCAATCCAGGGTCGGGTGGTGCCCCGCGCGGTCTGAAGGCGCAGATGGACGCATGGTCATCGCAAGTTCTGGGACTGCAACCGGGCCAGGTCTCACTGGCCGAGACTGTGGACAACCTGCAGCGCAATTTGCTGAACCCAGCCGAATCGTCAGGGGTGCTGCGCTCATGTCTCGCGGCGCAGGACTGGCCGACCCAGATCGCCAAATCGCCGTCGCTGCCCGCCGACCGGATCTTCACCGAGGCGCAGCGGATCCAGGCGTACTACATGTCGTTGCAGGTCCAGGCGATCGCCGCGCTGACGTCCGCCACGCAGTACCAGGCCGCTCGTGCGATCGAGCAAGTCGGTTTCCAGACTTCCTTCGCGGCCGCCGGCATCACCTTCGACGACGACGATGACGCCGACGTCAGCCAGGCGGTCGGGATGTGCGGCCTGCTGCAGGTGGTTCCGACTGCGGACCTGGACGCCGACGATCAGGATCTCATGGACGGTGCGGACGCGCTGTGCACCAAGGTGTATGGGCGGGGCGCCTTCACCGGGCAACTGGCCACGATCCGTGGCCGCATCGCGGATCAACTGGCGGCGGTCGGAGAGGCGTGGTCGGCCATTGAGACGGATCAGCTCCGCGATGGCACGAGCAAGACAGTCCCCGCCATCCGACAGGGCGCTGGTTGGGACTACATCGCCCCCGTGTCACTTCCCGACTTCACGGCCAGGACCGTCGGCTACCAGCCCCCCTGCTTGGACCGCGGCACCATGCTGCTTGGAGCGAACTCGTTCTCGTGCGGGCTCGTTTCGGCCAGAGCCACACCGCAGCGCGCGACCTACGCAGGTCTCACGGGCTGGACCTCGCGCGTGAACTGGCTCGGTCTGGCGGGCGACTTCCTGGCACTCTCCGACGCCGACAGAAGCGCGAGCATCCGCCAGCAACTACAGGACAACGGGTTCAGCGACCCGGGGCCGATCGTGCTCGTCGCGCCGGACAGCAACGCCGGGACCGGAACCATCGACCTGTGCGGCTGGGACAACGCCGAGCGCTGTCAGAACAACGCCACGCACCTCACCCGGTTCGTCGACACATCGGCACCGAAGCCTCTCGCCGACATGCAGATCGTCAACGACACCGTGACGCAGTTCCCGGTCAAGCCACCGGGAACCTACAAGTCGGCCACCCGGGCGAAACCCGCGAAGAACAGTCCGACCTGGTACCGAATGGCCGACGAGGTGCGCGGAATGGTCATCCGGATGACCGCGGGGAAGCCGAGCAGCGACGAAATGGTGTTCTGGTTCGACGGTGGCCGGCCGACATCGCGTCCGTCGCTGGACGACCTGCCCGCGTACCTGGGAGGCGCTGGCAGCGGGTGGGATGACCGTGACCTGAGTTATTCCTGGCCGAGCTACCGCCTCCAGGACCTGGAGAAGGATCAGTCCTGCGCCCCGTCCACCCTGGTTCCGGTGCGGGGCATGTGCGGGGAACTGCTGCAAGCTCTCGTCGCCGAACGCGCCCCGGGGCCGCAGGCGCAGGTACGGGTTCAATCCGTTCGCCGCGGCACAGCGCTGGCCATCGGCGAACGGACGACACTGGTGCAGCGAGCGAGCACCAACCATCGGATCACCAAGGTGCGCACCTGGTGCTCCGTCAAGGGCGAGCGACTGGGGCGGAAGGCCGCGAAGCGCGTCTGCCGGTTCAAGGTGATTCACCGACATCACCGCGCGAAGGTCCACGTCACCCCCCTGTGCCACGTGCCCGGGCTTCGGGTGGGCACGAAGATCGTGGTCGGCGGCACTGCCGGTGTGGCACCGACCTCGTGGCGTCGCACCTGGGCACCTGAGCGGGATCGCAGCCAAAGTTGTGCGCCGTCGCGGAGGCGCGGGTAGCGCGTCGAAGGGCGCGTTCGGCGCAGCGAATGCCGCGATCGGCGGGGGATTGCGGCCCGGCTCGGGTCGTGGGCCCGCGGCGGTGAGAACGGCAGAGCGAACTGTCGCCTACCCTGGGGTAATGGCCGACACCCCCAAGAAGAAGCGTTTCGCCTGGATCGGACAGATCCGCGACAACTATCGGATGACCACCGAGGTCTACCCTCGGCTCGGCCTGCTCATGGCGGGCATCTTCCTCGCCATCGTGGCCGTCTTCGTGGTCATCGGGGTGGTCTTCTCGAACATCGTCACATTTGTGATGATCGGCATCCCGCTGGGGCTGTTGGCCGCGATGTACTTCTTCAGCCGCAAGGCCATGTCGGCGGCCTACACCCAGGTCGAGGGGCAACCAGGCGGTGCGGCCGCCGTTGCGCAGGCCATGCGGGGCAACTGGAGTACGCAGCCGGCGGTCTCGGTGACGAAGAACCAGGACATGGTCCACCGTGTCGTCGGACGACCGGGTGTGATCCTCGTGTCCGAAGGGCCGTCGACCCGGGTGCGACACATGCTGAGCAGTGAGAAGAAGCGCACCCAGCGGTTCATCCCGGAGACCCCCATCCTGGAGCTCCAGGTCGGCGACGAAGAGGGTCAGATCCCCATCGCCAAACTGCAGAAGTCGTTGGGCAAGCTGCCCAAGGCGTTGACGCCGGCCGAGGTGACCGACGTGCGGCGGCGGCTGGATGCACTGGCCGGGCAACAACCCGCACCGATCCCGAAGGGTCCGGTCCCGCGCAGCGCGAAGGCGGCCAAGTCGCAGATGCGCGGTCGCTGAGGGCCTGTCAGTCGGTGGCAGTCACGCGGTCGGCGGCCTGCCGGTACAGCCGTCCAGCCCGGTACGACGAACGGACCAGGGGGCCGCTCAGCACTCCGGCGAAGCCCATGTCTGCTGCGGTGCGCTGCAGATCCACGAACTCCTCCGGCGGTACCCAGCGCTCGACCGGGTGATGGCGGGGCGACGGCCGCAGATACTGCGTGATGGTCACCAGGTCACAGTCGACACTGCGCAAGTCGTGGAGGGCTTGGACGACCTCGTCCGTCGTCTCGCCGAGTCCCAGGATGAGGTTGGACTTGGTGATCAGGCCGGCCGTCTTGGCCTGCCGCAGGACGTCGAGTGAACGGTCATATCGGAACGCCGGCCGGATGCGCTTGAAGATCCGCGGGACGGTTTCGATGTTGTGCGCGAGGACCTCGGGACGCGACGCGAACATGTCGGTCAGGAGTTCCGGGTCCCCGGAGAAGTCAGGGATAAGCACCTCTACGCCACAACCGGGGACGGTCTCGTGGATGGCTCTCACGGTCTCGGCGTAGAGCCACACCCCTTCGTCCGGCAGGTCGTCGCGCGCGACGCCGGTGACGGTCGCGTAGCGCAGGCCCATCGTCGCCACGCTGTCAGCGACCCGCTGCGGTTCGCCCCGGTCCAGCGGCGCGGGACGACCGGTGTCGATCTGACAGAAATCACATCGCCGCGAACACTGTTCGCCGCCGATGAGGAACGTCGCCTCGCGGTCCTCCCAGCATTCGTAGATGTTGGGGCAGCCTGCCTCCTGGCAGACCGTGTGGAGGCCTTCTTCACGAACGAGCGCCCGGATCTCGAGGAACTCCGGTCCGGTCCGCATGGTCGTGCGGATCCAGGGCGGTTTGCGCTCGATCGGCACAGCCGAGTTGCGCTGCTCGATCCGCAACAGTCGCTCAGACGCCATGCCCCCTAGCCTAAGCCCGACTCAACACCGGGGCTGAGCTCAGCGGGCGGGGCGGCCAGGTCGGCGAAGGGCACCGACGACCAGTGTGAGCCCGCCCAGCACCGCAAGTGCCAGCGCGAGCGTGGTCAGCGGCTGTACCCACGGCTGCGTCAGGGCGCCGACGACCGCGCCCGCGATCGCGGGGTAGTCGCCCGACGGAGCGTCCGGTGCTCTCTGCGTCACGTACGCGATCAGGCCCACACACCCGGCACACCACAGCAGTGACCAACCCGCCCAGAGTGGCCGCCTTCCCCGTGGGAGGACGACGACGAGCAGGAGGAGAAGGGCAACGACGAGCAGGCACCACCGATAGGTCGCGGTGGTCCCCGCCGCCTGAAGCGCCTGCTCCAGGCGGATCCCCGTGTCCAGGGTGACCGACGTGCTCTGTCCGAGGGTTCCCAGCAGCCCGGTGACCCCGCCGGACAGCGTGTCGCCGACCAGCGGGGTGATGAGGGGACCGACGGCGACGGTCACGTTGGAACCTGACACCGCGACCGTACTGCTGGGCGCTCCCTGCGCCACCTCGGCAAGACCTGTGTAGAGCAGCGCACACCACTGCGACCACGCCGCCCGGAACCGATCGGATTGGACGGCCGCGCCGAGCTGGTCCGCCGCCGCCTGTGCCCCGGCGCGGGCCAGGTCGCCCAGCGGCCCCACGGACTGGGCCAGGCGATCACCAGCGCGGGTGACCTCCGTCCGGATGGCGGAGTTCAGTTCCTCCTGCACCGCCGGAGTGGCCAGGGCATCGTCCATGCGGGCGGTGAAGCCGGCGGTGTCGCCGAGTGACTGCTGGACGACGAACCCCAGGGCCGCCGCGGCCACCATCAGACCGGAGAGGAACGCGGCAACAGTGCGAAAGAGACTCACGTGCGGACTCCCCGAGGTGGGATCTCGGCGTTGAGGGCGGCACCGATGAGGACCGCGCAGACCGACAACCACACCGTGAGCATGGACACGATCACCCCTGCGATGGTGCCGTAGACCAGCGCCAGATTGGGCGAGACCGCTGCGTAGACATTCAGGAGCAAACCGACGATCAGCAGCCCAGCGGCGGCGGCCACCGCTCCCGGAAGCAGTCCTCGCCACCCGGCGGAGGCACCCACGGAGGCGAGGTAGACCAGCGCCACCAGGCCGATGAGCACGGCGACCAGGACGACCACCCCGATGATCGACCGGGTCAGGGTCGTGGCGTCGATGACTTCTGCGGCCACCGCCACCGCAGCGATCACCAGCATGCCGACCGCCACCGCCAGGGTGCGGACCAGCAAGAAGCCTTCACGGGGTAGCCCCGACACCGAACGGATCGCGCGCAGCAGTGCATGCATCCCGGTGGACACCGTCCATAGGGCCAGGATGACCAGCCCGAGGTCGACCGGCAGCGACCCGGGACTGGGTGCTGCCACTGCCTGGAGCTGCACTGCCAGGAGGTCACCCCAGGTTCCGGGGGCCGCCAGGGCGTAGTCACCGACCGCCCGGGCCACCTCCTCCTGCGGCAGCAGCAGGCCCATGACGTTGACGGCCACCAGGCCGGCTGGGAACACCGCCATGAGGAGCCAGAACGCCGCACCGGCAGCCTGTGCGCTCAGGTGAGTCGAGTCGGCCCGCCGGTACGCGGCGCGGACCAGGGCGCCCGCTGACCGAGCGGTCACGGTGGCGCGTCCGAGGTGCCGCGGTGGTGGAGTTCCGTCGGCCGCAGATGGCGCTCCAGCGCATCGGCCGCATCGAGCACACCGACCGTTCGCCCGGTGATCTGCGACAGCGACGTGACGCCGGCGTCGGCGATACCGCAGGCCACCACGCGCTCCTGCCAATCCAGGTCGCAGTCGCAGTTGAGCGCGAAGCCGTGCATGGTCACGCCACGGGCCACCCGGATCCCCACCGCTGCCACCTTGTTCCTGCGGGATTGCTGCGGCCCGCCAGATCCCTGGGTGGGGGGGATCGCTTGGTCCGTCGTCGTCGAATCCACCCACACGCCGGACCGGCCGTCGACCCGGTCGGCGGCGACACCGAAGTCGGCGCAGGTCGCGATGAGCAACGCCTCGAGGTCGCGGACGTAGCTCACGACGTCCAGCCGTTGCGGAAGCCGGATGATGGGGTAGCCCACCAACTGGCCCAGGCCGTGCCACGTGATTCGTCCCCCCCGATCCACCTCGATCACGGCTGATCCGTCGGTGGGGCGATCACTGGGTTGGGTTCGGGATCCGGCGGTGAAGATCTCGTCGTGTTCGAGAAGCAGCAGTGTGTCCGGGCGTTCCCCCGCCACGACCTCGGCATGGACGTGTCGCTGGAGATCCCAGCCCTCCTGGTAGGGAATCAGACGGCGGCCGAGGTCGACTCGGACGATGTCGAGCGAACCGATCACCAGGCCAGCGTATTGCTCCCGACGGGTCAGGCAGCGAGTTCGGCGGTCAACGCTTGCGGGAGGGTGGGGTGCTCCCAGACAAAGCCGGCGGAAGTCAGCCGTTGGGGTGCCACTCCCTGGCTCATCACGATCTCGCCGGCGAACTCACCCAGTGCGGCGCGCAGCGCGAAGGTCGGGACCGGGACCACCGAAGGACGTCCCAACGCAGCCCCTAGATCTTTCACCGCTTCGCTGTTGGTCACCGGCCGTGGTGCCACCAGGTTGAACGGCCCCCGCAGCTCGTTGTCGATCAGAAACCGCAGCGCCCGTACCTCGTCGGTCAGGGAGATGAACGACCACCATTGGTCACCGGGCCCGATCCGGCCCCCCAGGCCGGCCTTGAAGATAGGCACCATCCGTCCGAACGCACCCCCGCCGGGGGATACCACGAGGCCGGTGCGCGCGTACGCCACCCGGACGCCGGCCTCTTCAGCCGGCGCGGCGGCGGCTTCCCATTGGACACAGACATCTGCCAGGAATGAATCGCCCGGTGGGTGGGCTTCGGTGACCACCTCGGATCCCGTGTCGCCGTAGTAGCCGATCGCGGATCCGGAGACGAGGGCGACCGGACCGGGCAGCGCGGCGACGGCGCCCGCGATGGCGGCAGTTCCGTCGACCCGGGAGGCGCGGATCTCGTCCTTGTACGAGGCGGTCCACCGGTGATCCCCGACACCGGCGCCGGCCAGATGGACCACGGCACTCGGGCCGGCCGCTGCCAGCGCGTCGACATCCACCCAGCGTCGAGCCGGGTCCCAACTCACCTCGTCGGGCGAGGACGCCGGCCGGCGCACCATGCGGACCACCCGCACCCCGTCTGCCTGCAGCGAGCGCGCCAGCGCCGATCCGATCAGTCCGTTCGCCCCCGTGATCGCAACAGTCACAAGGACAGCTTCTCGCTGTTGTGCCGAGTGCGCATTGTCAGGCGCCGAGTTCGCCGTCGAACGCACCGTCTTCGAGCCGTGACCGCACCGCGGACAGGAATCGAGCGGCGTCCGCACCATCCACGATGCGGTGGTCGTAGGTCAGCGCCAGGTAGACCATGGAACGGACGGCGATGACGTCCGACCCATCGGCCCCCTTGACGACCACCGGTCGTTTGACCACCGATCCGGTCCCCAGGATTGCCACCTGGGGCTGGTTGATGATCGGGGTGTCGAACAACGCCCCACGGCTGCCGGTGTTGGTCAGTGTGAAGGTGCCACCCGACAACTCGTCGGGAGTGACCCGGTTGGTGCGGGTGCGCTCGGCCAGGTCAGCGATGCGGTGAGCCAACCCGGCGATGTTGAGTTCGCCGGCGTCCCGGATCACCGGGACCAGCAGACCCCGTTCGGTATCCACGGCGACGCCCAGATTCTCCGAGCCGTGATACGTCACAGTTCCTTCAGCCAGATCGATGGAGGCGTTCAACGTGGGGTGTGCCTTCAAAGCTTCCACCGCGGCCTTGGCGAAGAACGGCAGAAAGGTGAGCTTCACGCCTTCGGCCTGTTCGAACCGGTCCTTGGTCCGCTCGCGGAGCTGGGCGACGGGGGTCACATCGGCTTCGAGGACAGTGGTCAACTGAGCGGAGACCTGCAGCGACTCGACCATCCGTTCGGCGATCACCCGGCGCAGCCGGGTGAGTTTCTGCGTCGTCCCGCGCAGGGACGCCGCCGCCGGTGCTGCGGCTGCGGCCGCGGGAGTCGGTGGGGCGGACGGTACCGCGGCGGGGGTAGCCGCGGCAGCGGCGGCGTCGAGTACGTCCTGGCGGCGGATCCGGCCACCCACTCCGGAACCGGTGATGGTCGTGAGATCGACACCGTGGTCCGCTGCCAGTTTCCGGACCAAGGGGGTCACATAGCCGCCATGGTCCGCCGCTGGGGCCGCTGGGGCCGCTGGGGCCGCTGGGGCCGCTGGGGCCGCTGGGGCCGCTGGAGCCGGCGGGGCCGGGGGAGTGACGGCAGGCGCCGGTGGTGGGGTCGGGGGCGCCGCGGCGGCGGGCGGTGGGGTCGGTGGCGCTGGAGGCGTGGGGGGAGCCGGTGGGGTCGGCGGGGCGGGGGGTGGGGACGCGACGACCACTGGCGGCGCCGCCGCGGTCTCGATGACCGCGGCGGATCCCACCACGGCGAGCACTCCACCGACCTCGACCACGTCGTCCTCCGCTGCACGGATCTCGACCAACGTGCCGGCCACGGGTGAGGGGATCTCGGTGTCCACCTTGTCGGTGGAGATTTCGAGCAACGGTTCGTCGACGGCCACGTCGTCCCCCACCGACTTCAGCCAGCGGGTGACGGTACCTTCGGTGACACTCTCGCCGAGTTCGGGCAGCCGGATCTCGGTTCCGGACCCGGGTTGCGTGACCGCCGGCGGTGGCGCCGCAGCCGCAGCAGCGGCTTGTGCGGGCGGAGGGGGGGCTACCTGATCCGGCGCGGAAGGGGCGTGGGACGCAGCCGGTGCTGCGGGGGCGGGAGCTGCGGCTGCCACCGGCGGTGCCGGGGCCGCGGGTTCGGCGGGAGCAGCGGGAGGCGTCGCATCAGCGGATTCACCGATGGTGGCCAGCATGCCGCCGACCTCGACGATGTCGTCCTCGGCGGCGTCGATCGACACCAGGTATCCCGAGGCGGGAGCCGGGATCTCGGTGTCCACCTTGTCGGTGGACACCTCCAACAGCGGTTCGTCGGCCTCGACCCGGTCGCCCACAGCCTTCAGCCATCGGGTGACGGTTCCTTCCGTCACACTTTCGCCCAACTGCGGCATCTTGACCGGTGTCGACACGGTTTCTCCCTCTTGCCTTCTTGCCCTCATCTTGGCGCCCCGGGGGGCCCGCTGTCAGTAAGTGGACGTCACGAGTGCGCGTGCAACGGTTTCCCGGCGAGCGCCAGGTGCGCCTCGCCGACCGCCTCGCTCTGCGTGGGATGGGCGTGCACCAGGGCCGCCACATCGGCAGCCGTTGCCTCCCAGTTGTAGATCAGCTGCGCCTCGCCGATCTGTTCTCCCATCCGGCTGCCGACCATGTGGATGCCGATCACGGGTCCGTCGTTCAGTTGCACCAACTTGACGAAGCCGGCCGTGGCCAGGATCTGGCTCTTGCCGTTTCCGCCCAGGTTGTATTCGTAGGCGGTGATCTTGTTGGCCCCGTACTTGGCTTCCGCTTCGGCCTGAGTCAAGCCCACCGAGGCAACCTCGGGTTCGCAGTAAGTCACCCGGGGGATGCCCGCCTCGTCCAGCGGCATCGGATTCTCGCCTCCCAGGTGCTCGGCGAGGTAGATGCCCTGCGCGAAGCCCCGGTGCGCCAACTGCAGCCCGGGCACGATGTCGCCGACGGCGTAGACCCCGGGCACGTTGGTCTGCAGGTTTTCGTCGACAGTGACGAAACCCCGGTCGAGGGCGACGCCCTGTTCCTCGAATCCCATTCCGGCGGTGTTGGGTCCTCGTCCGACGGCCACCAGAAGCAGGTCAGCGGTGATCGTCTTCCCGTCCTCCAAGGTGACCGTGACCGCGGTGTCGTCCTGTGTGGCCGAGGCGAACCGGACGCCGGTGGAGAAGTTGATCTTCCTCTTTCGGAAAGCCCGCTCGAGCGCCTTGGAACAGGCTTCGTCCTCGCCCGGCACAAGCCGGGGGAGTGCCTCGATGATGGTGACATCAGCACCGAACGACTTCCAGACGCTGGCGAACTCGACCCCGATCACACCGCCGCCGAGCACGATGACCGACTGGGGGATCCAGTCGAGGGTCAAAGCCTGGTCGCTGCTCATGATGCGGCCACCGATGTCCAGACCGGGCAACGTCCGGGAGTAGGAGCCGGTGGCAAGGACGACTGCCTTACCCACATAGGTCGTGTTGCCCACACTGACCGAATGAGGCCCGGTCAGACGCCCGTCTCCTTCCACATAGGTGATCCCGCGCGCCTTCACCAGTCCCGTCAGGCCCTTGTACAGGCGCCCGACGACGGTGTCCTTGTAGCTGTTGACGCCGGCCATGTCGATGCCGCGCAACTTGGTGTCCACCCCGAAGGCAGAAGATTCTCGGGCGGCGTCGGCCACCTCGGCCGAGTGCAGAAGCGCCTTCGTGGGGATGCAGCCACGGTGCAGACAGGTGCCCCCCAGTTTCTCCCGCTCGATCAGGACGACCGACATCCCCAACTGCGATGCCCGCAACGCGCAGGCGTAACCGCCGCTGCCTGCTCCCAGGATCACGATGTCGTAGTGCTCGTCGGTCACGGGTCCTCCTTCGTACGCCAGTGGCTGGCTCGTCGGTCAGTGCTGTCGATCGGCTGGCTCAGGTCGCGTCTGCGCCCGTGGTCCGCAGGTACTCGACCAGGGTGCGGACACCGAAGCCGGTGCCGCCCTTCGGGGTGTAGTCGTGGGGTGCGGCCTCGTTGAAGGCTGGGCCCGCGATGTCCACGTGCGCCCACGGGGTGTCGGCGTCCACGAACTCCTTGAGGAACAGGGCAGCGGTGAGCATGCCGCCGTTCCGGTCGCCGATGTTGGCGAGGTCGGCGACGGTCGAGTCCAGTGAGGGCCGCAATTCCGGGGGCAGCGGCATCGGCCACAACGATTCCCCGGCCAGTTCGCCGGCCGCAACCACCGCGTCCCGCAGGTCGTCCGTGCCCATCGCCCCAGCCACCCGACTACCCAGGGCAACCAGTTGCGCACCCGTGAGGGTGGCCACATCGATGATCATGTCGGGGCTCTCCTTGCCCGCCTCGATCAGAGCGTCGGCCAGCACGAGCCGTCCTTCGGCATCGGTGTTCAGCACCTCCACCGTCTTGCCGCCGCGGATGGTGATCACGTCGCCGGGCCGCTGCGCCGTGCCGCTCGGCATGTTCTCGGCCAGCGCCAGCCAACCGGTGACAGCGACGGGCAGTCGCAACCGCTCGGCCGCCTGCACCACTGCCAGCACGCAGGCGGCGCCCCCCATGTCGCTCTTCATGGTCTCCATGGCCTTGGCCGGCTTGAGGGAAAGTCCGCCGGAGTCGAAGGTGATCCCTTTGCCGACGAGGGCCACCTGGGTCGTGGCCCGGGCCGGGGCATAGGTGAGCCGCACCAATCGTGGACCCCGCACTGATCCCTGGCCGACCGCCGTCAGGCCCCCGAAGTGGCCCCGTCGCAGGGCTCGGTCGTCCCACACCTTGACGGTCACGTCGCTGTCGGCGAACAGGTCGCGCGCCATCGCTGCGAATTCAGGGGGGCCCAGATCATTGGGCGCCGTGTTCACCAGATCCCGGGCCAGCGCGACCGAGTCGGACACGACGGCTGCCTGGCGCACGATCGCGCGCTGCCCGCGAGTCACCGTTCCCGAGGTGACCAGGGTCAACGACCTGATGGTCGGCCGGTCGCGGTAGCGAGTGAAGCGGTAGGCACCCAGCAACGCTCCTTCTGTGATGGCGCTCAGGGTGGCGTCGGAGTGATCCGGCAGGACCACGGACACAGTGGCCGCGGAGTCGATACCGAGGACTGCAGCCCCGACGGCACGTCGCAGGGACTCCGTTCCGGCGCCGGTCTCCGCCGACACGACGATGCTGCCGCTGCGACCGATGACCGACCCCGGGATGCCCACCGGTCCGGTCCCGCCCACCGCCGCGACCGCCTCGGTCAACTGCCGGCGTTGGGTGGTGGTGAGAGTGCCGGTGGCGGCCAGGATCCGTCCGTTGGAACCGGACAGGAGGACCAGCACATCGCCGGCCACGGATGCGGCATCGGAGGACACCAGCTTGGGAACGAGCACGGCAACTCCGACGGGTGCGAGGCGGATGTCGTCAGCGTATCGGCTGTGTCGTACGGTTCGGCACATGTCCAGTGGTTCTCCCGCCCGTACCACCGCCCTGCACGCATGGCATGTGGCCGCCGGTGCCCGGATGGGGGACTTCGCCGGCTGGCAGATGCCCCTGGAGTACCCGGCGGGCACGGTCACCGAGCATCGGGCAGTCCGAGCCGGCTGCGGCGTTTTCGACGTCTCCCACATGGGCAACCTGACGATCCGCGCCGCCGACGACGAGGTGAACCGACTGCTCACCAACGACATCTCCGGCCTCGCTGCCGGCGACGTCCAGTACACGATGATGTGCGACGCCAGTGGCGGCGTGATCGACGACATGCTCGTGACCCGCATGGCGGACGGTCGGCTCGAGATCGTGCCGAACGCCGCCAACACGCCCGCCGTGCGGGGGGCCCTGGTCGCGGTTGCGGGAGATCGGGTGACCGACCACACCGAGGAGACCGCCATCATCGCCGTCCAGGGTCCGGCCGCTCCCGAGGTCCTGGCGGCGGTGGGGCTGCCCGCCGGACACCCGTACATGACGGCGGTCGAGGCCGAGCGCGACGGGCATCCGGTGGTGGTCTCCCGGACCGGCTACACCGGTGAGCACGGCTACGAACTCATCCTCCCTGCCGCCGCCGCGCCCGCGCTGTGGGAGGACCTGGTGGATGTCCCGCAGGTGACGCCGGCCGGCCTGGGAGCGCGCGACACCTTGCGCACCGAGATGGGTTACGCCCTCCACGGCCACGAGATCGGCCCCGACATCAGCCCTGTCGCAGCCGGACTGGCATGGGCGGTCGCCTGGGAAAAACCGGACTTCACCGGACGCCCGGCGCTGCTCGCGGAGCGCGGCGACAGCGGCGGTCGGCGGTTGCGCGGTCTTCTGCTGACCGACCGGGGAGTCCCCCGACCGGAGATGACGGTGCGGATGGGGGAACGAACCGTCGGGATGACGACCTCGGGTACCTTCTCGCCATCCCTGAAGCAGGGCATCGCATTGGCGCTGCTCGCCCGGGATGTGGTTCCCGGCGACCAGGTGTCCATCGATGTGCGGGGCCGGTCGCTGGCGGCCACGGTGGTCAAGCCGCCGTTCGTCGACTCGTCCCCACGCTGACCTCCTAACGCCCGGCGATCCGCTCCGACAGCTCGGCGGCCGCCGCCAGCAGGGGCGGGCTCAGCCGTCGTACCGCATCTCGGTTCAGTCGTTCCCCGGGGCCACTCAGCGACAGGGCTGCCACCACCTGGCCCGACGGACTGCGGACGGGTGCGGACAGTGAAGCCACGCCGGGTTCCCGTTCGCCGACGCTGTGGGCGTAGCCGTGCCGACGGACCGTCGCCATCGTCTTTTCCGGGAACGGTCCGGGATCGTCGGCCCAGGCGCGCAGGACCTGCGCGGCGGAACCCGCCCCCAGCGTCAGGACGGCCCCGACGGGAACCGTGTCGCGCAGGCCGTGGGAAAGGTCGGCCCCCGCGATGCAGATGCGGGTGTCGCCCCGGCGGACGTACAACTGGGTGCTCTCCCCGGTCGTGTCGCGCAACTGCAGCAGGATCGGGCGCGCCAGCACGGGCAGCCGGTCAGATTGACGGGCTGCCGCTAGTTCCGTCAGGCGGGAGCCGAGTTGGAAGTCGCCCGAGGCGGTCCGGTCCACCAGTCCGTGCTCGCTGAGTGCCGCGGCCAACCGGTGGGCGGTGGGTCGTGGAAGGTCGGTGGCCGTCACCAACTCGGCCAGTGACAACGGCCCCAGTTCCAGGGCGTTCAGGATCGCGGCGGACTTGTCGATCACGCCGACTCTGCTACGATCATCCATGTTGTGAGAATAGCATCTCACAGTGTGAGACGACACTTCGTCGGACGAACAGGAGGCTGCCATGGGCCGCACGATGGCTGAGAAGGTGTGGGACGCGCACGTGGTGCATCGTTCCGAGGACGAACCGGATCTGCTGTACATCGACCTTCACCTGATCCACGAGGTCACCAGTCCGCAGGCATTCGACGGTTTGCGTGCGGCGGGCCGTCCCGTCCGACGTCCCGATCTGACGTTGGCCACCGAGGATCACAACGTCCCCACCATCGCGATCGACCAGCCCATCGCCGACCCGGTGAGCCGCGCGCAGGTCGACGCGCTGCGCGCCAACTGCGCGGAGTTCGGCGTGCCGCTGTATCCGTTGGGTTCCGATGGTCAGGGAATCGTGCATGTCGTGGGACCGCAACTGGGCCTCACCCAACCGGGTATGACCGTGGTCTGCGGCGACTCCCACACCTCGACTCATGGCGCGTTCGGAGCTCTCGCCTTCGGCATCGGAACCAGCGAGGTCGAGCACGTCCTGGCGACCCAGACACTGCCCCTCAAGCCGTTCAAGACGATGGCGGTCACTGTCGACGGCGAGCTGCCCCCGGGGGTGACCGCCAAGGACGTGATCCTGGCAGTCATCGCCGAGATCGGCACCGGGGGCGGACAGGGACACGTGATCGAGTACCGCGGTTCTGCGATCGAGAGCCTGTCGATGGAAGCGCGCATGACGATCTGCAACATGTCGATCGAAGCCGGCGCCCGAGCTGGGATGATCGCCCCGGATCAGACCACGTTCGACTACCTGAAGGGTCGGGAACGAGCGCCGCAAGGAGCGGAGTGGGATGCCGCCGTCGAATACTGGTCGTCGTTGCCGTCTGACGCCGATGCGGAGTTCGATCGGGAGATCGTGCTGGATGCCGCGACGTTGACGCCGTTCGTCACTTGGGGGACGAACCCGGGACAGGGACTGCCGCTCTCGGCGTCCGTCCCGGACCCCGGTGACTTCGACGACGAGGTCGATCGGCACGCTGCGCAACGAGCTCTGGAGTACATGGGACTCAGCGCCGGGACACCGCTTCGTGACATCGCGGTCGACACGGTGTTCGTCGGATCGTGTACGAACGGCCGGATCGAAGATCTGCGTGCCGTCGCCGAGATCCTGCGGGGTCGCCAGGTGGCCGAGGGGGTTCGGATGCTCGTCGTTCCCGGCTCGGTGTGGGTCAAACAGGCGGCAGAGGCGGAAGGTCTGGGCGAGATCTTCACCGCGGCAGGCGCCGAGTGGCGTGAGGCCGGGTGCTCGATGTGCCTGGCCATGAATCCGGACAAGCTGACGGTCGGGGAGCGCGCGGCATCGACCTCGAACCGCAACTTCGAAGGCCGGCAGGGACCCGGTGGTCGGACCCACCTGGTGTCGCCTCAGGTCGCTGCAGCGACCGCGGTCACGGGACGCCTCGCCGCGCCTGCCGATTTGGAACCCATCGCCTGACGGCGTCGCGATAAGGACAAGGGAGACAGCTATGGAGAAGTTCAGCGTCCATGAGGGGACCGCAGCACCTCTGCGGCACAGCAACGTCGACACCGATCAGATCATCCCCGCGGAGTATCTGAAGCGGATCTCGCGAAGCGGTTTCGAGGACGGCCTCTTCGCCGCGTGGCGTCGTGACCCGGACTTCGTCCTCAATCAGCCGCACCACGCCGACGTCAGCGTGCTGGTCGCCGGGCCGGACTTCGGAACGGGCTCGTCCCGGGAACATGCCGTGTGGGCGTTGCAGAACTACGGTTTCAAGGTCGTGATCTCGGCGCGTTTCGCGGACATCTTCCGGAGTAACGCAGGCAAGAACGGGTTGTTGCCGGCCCTGGTCGATCAGTCCACGGTCGAACGACTGTGGGAACTGATCGAGGCGGAACCGGGCCTGCCCATCACAGTCGATCTTGAGGCGCAGGAGATCCGCGCCGGTGATCATGTGGCGTCGTTCGACGTCGATCCGGCCGTGAAGTGGCGGTTGTTGAACGGGCTGGACGATGTGGCGATCTCGTTGTCCCACAAGGACGAAATTGATGCGTTCGAGGCTCGGCGACCGGAGTTCATGCCTGTCACCACCGGCTGATGTGGCGGGCGATTAGACGTCGACGCGCGGTATTTCGAGGTGCCCGGCCGTTGTCTTGAGCCGGCTGTTCCTCTTGCGCCACAAGGGTGATCAAGGTTTTGGGCCGAGTCACGCGGGTAGTGCAACAGTGGGTTTCTCGGCGTGCCGCCACCAACGGTGCCCCGGGTGCGGACTAACGTAACGAGCGCTGGTCCGTGCATAGGGACTTGTACCGCCCACAACGAAAGGGTTCCGAGTGAACAGGGCAGAACTGATCGACAACCTGGCTGACCGGCTCGAGAAGAGCCGCAAGGAAGCCACCGAGATCGTCGACGCCGTCGTTGATGAGATCAAAGGCGCTGTGACGAAGGGCGAGAAGGTCCAGATCGCCGGCTTCGGCATCTTCGAGAACATCGCCCGTGGCGCCCGGACGGCGCGTAACCCCAAGACCGGCCAGACCGTCAAGGTGAAGGCGACGAAGGTTCCGAAGTTCCGCCCCGCCTCCGACTTCAAGGCGTTGGTCTCCGGAGCGCGGAAGGCGACCGCGACCAAGACGGCCAAGAAGGCCCCGGCCAAGAAGGCTGCTCCGGCGAAGAAGACCACCACGACGGCGAAGGCGCCGGCCAAGAAGACTGCGCCCGCGAAGAAGGCCACGACCGCCAAGAAGGCGCCGGCGAAGAAGGCCACCACGACGGCCAAGAAGGCAGCCCCCGCCAAGAAGGCGCCCGCGAAGAAGGCGACCACGGCGAAGAAGGCGTCCGCGAAGAAGGCGACCACCGCCAAGAAGGCGCCGGCGAAGAAGACGACGGCCAAGAAGGCCACCGCCCGCCGGTGACGAGTCGTCAGTCCAACTGACAGTTGCGGTGGGATCGCCCTTCGGGGCGGTCCCACCTCGTCGTCTCGTCGGCCACCCACTGCGAGTGGGTGTGAAGCCCGACGCCCGCCGCGACGGCGGCGGTCAGGTCGTCGACGCAGTCGACGTCGTATCGGAGGAGTTGGCCGGGAGTGTCAGCCCACTCCTCGTAGCCGAGTTGTCGATGGGCAGCTGCCGACTCCGGACCGAACGCCGGCCGCAGGTCGTCGGCCGTGCCCGCCAGGACGGTGGTTCCATACCCGTCGCGATCCGGTACGAAGAATGACGTGTGCTGCAGTTGGTCGACCGCCTGCCCGACGGCGTCCGGAGTGAGGCAGGGCAGGTCGCCCATGACCACGAGGACGGGTCGGCCGGAGAAAACAGCAAGCCCACGGCGGACGGCAGCGTTGAGCCCTTGGCCGGGATCGGCGACGACGGGGGTGTCCGGTAGGAGCTCCTGCCATTCGCGGTCGGCGACGAGCAGCACCGGCAGACCGTCGCAGGCCTTCACCACATCGCGCGCGAAAGCCACCATGAGCGCGCGCCGTGTCTGGACCGGCAGCGCGAGCCGCTCCTTGGCGCTGTCCAGCGACTTGAGCGGGACGATCACGTGGCAGCCGAACGCACGCTGGCCGGACATGGTGACTCCTTGATCGCGTTCACCGCGACACGGGCATGCTACGACGACGAAGATGTGGCCCGTGCGCCCGTTCCCCAAGGACCAATCCCTGGGTCCGTGGTATCGACTGGCGGCCGTGATCCTGTGGCCGCCCATGATGACGATCACCCGACGCGAATGGTTGGGCGCGGAGCACCTCGGCTCACCAGGTGACGGCATGGTGGTGGCGGCGAATCACATGTCGTGGTTCGACCCCATGGTGATCGCGCACTTCATGAACGATCATGATCGACCGCCCCGCTACCTGGCCAAGGACTCGGTGTTCCAGGTGCCGGTGGCCGGGCGGATCATCGGTGGCGCCGGGCAGATTCCCGTGTTCCGGGAGAGCGACAACGCCCAGGATGCGGTGCGGGCCGCTGTCGCCGCCGTGAATGCCGGTGAGGCGGTGGTGGTGTACCCCGAGGGGACACTCACCCGTGACCCCGAGTTATGGCCGATGGTGGGCAAGACCGGTGCGGCTCGCATCGCGCTGCAAAGCGGAAAGCCCGTGATTCCGCTGGCTCATTGGGGGGCGCAGGACGTCATGGCGCCGTACACCAAGGAGTTCAATGTCTTTCCCCCGAAACTGGTGCAGGTGATCGCCGGTGCGCCGGTGGATCTCGATGATCTGCGCGGGCAGGGGCTCAGCAGCGAGATCCTGATCGAGGCGACGAGTCGAATCCTCGACGCGATCACCGAACTTCTTGCCACACTACGCAATGAGTCGCCCCCGGCCGATCGGTGGAATCCCAGGGCGGGGCGGCGAGAACCGGTGCAGCATCCGATGCCGCGCCCTCGAGAGTCCGACGAAAGGGGAATGGGGATCATGGCAGTGACGAAGAAGGCTCCGGCGAAGAAGGCTCCGGCGAAGAAGGCTCCGGCGAAGAAGGCTCCGGCGAAGAAGGCTCCCGCCAAGAAGGCTCCCGCCAAGAAGGCTCCCGCCAAGAAGGCTCCCGCCAAGAAAGCTCCCGCCAAGAAAGCTCCGGCTAAGAAGGCTCCCGCCACAAGGGCGGCGGCAACCAAGAAGACCGTGGTCAAGCGCACTGCCAAGCGCGCCTGACCGCACGACAGGAGGACACATGGCGCGCATTGCAGTCATGGGCAGCGGTTCCATGGGGACCGCATACGGAATGATCATGGCCGACGCCGGCGGTGATGTAGCGATGTGGGCCCGGGAGCCCGAGGTCGTGGAGGACGTCAACACCAGGCATCGCAATGAGCTCTACCACCCCGGACTGGAACTGCCCGAGAACCTGTGGTGCAGTCTCGATCCCCAAGAGGTTCTCACCGGTGCCGAGATCGTCGTCCTGGCGATCCCGTCACAGACGGTGCGGGAGAACCTGACCGCCTGGCGGCCGATGCTGGAGCCGGATGCGCTGCTCGTGACCTTGATGAAGGGGATCGAGCAGGGCACCAAGATGCGGATGTCGCAGGTGCTGGAACAGGTGGCCGAGGTGCCCAGCGATCGGGTCGCGGTGGTTTCCGGTCCCAACCTGGCCCGCGAGATCATCCAACGGCAGCCGGCCGCCACGACGGTCGCGTGTGTCAACGAACAACGCGCGCAACAGTTGCAGGTGGCGTCCAGCACCGACTACTTCCGGCCCTACTTCACCACCGACGTCGTCGGCGCCGAGATCGGTGGGGCGGTCAAGAACGTCATCGCACTGGCCAACGGGATGGCAGTGGGTCAGGGATTCGGTGAGAACACCCAGGCCGCGCTCATCACACGTGGGCTCGCCGAGATGTCCCGCCTGGGCGTGGCGCTGTCCGCCAACCCGCTCACCTTTCTCGGTTTGGCCGGCATCGGTGACCTGATCGCCACCTGCTCGTCGTCGCTGTCGCGCAACCGCACCTTCGGCGAGAACCTGGGCAAGGGGCTGACGGTCGACGAGACCATCGCCGCCACGAAGCAGACCTGTGAAGGGGTCAAGAGTTGTGAACCCATCCTCCAGATGGGTCAGGACGCCGGGGTGGAGATGCCCATCACCGAGCAGGTGGTCAATGTCGTGAAGAACGGCATGGCACCGGCGGAGATGCTCGAGGCGCTCATGTCCCGGCCGGTCCGGGAGGAACAGGGCCAGGAGATCTGATGCCGGGAGTCATCGTCCTGGTCCGGCACGGCGAAACGGAATGGAGTCGCAGCGGTCAGCACACCGGTCGCACCGACAAGCCGCTCACCGAGAAGGGCCGGGCCGATGCCGCCAAGTTGTCGCCCCATCTGAAGGGTCGCGACTTCGGGTTGGTGTTGATCAGTCCGCTGAGCCGGGCGCAGGACACCGCCCGCTTGGCGGGGCTCACCGGTGAGACCGACGCCGACCTGCTGGAGTGGGACTACGGCGCCTACGAGGGTCGGCGGACCGCGGACATCCGAGCGGACCTCGACGATCCCGAATGGACCATCTGGCGCGACCCGATCCCGGCGGGGGTGACCCCCGGCGAACAACCCGACGACGTCGCTGCCCGCGCGCGACGGGTCATCGACAGGTGCCTGCCGGTGGTGGCCGAGGACTCCGATGTCGCGCTTGTCGCCCACGGGCACTTCCTGCGCATCCTCACCGCCACCTGGCTCGACCTCGCAGCCGTCGACGGGCGACTGTTCGCTCTGGACGCGGGGGCCCTGAGTGCCTTGGGGTTCGAGCACGAACAACACGTCATCCGGAACTGGAACGCTCAGAGTCTGTGATCGCGTGTGGTGTGCCGGACCGGTGACCGGGAGGTCGCCGGATAGGGTTCCCGAGTGACGCATCGGGTTCTTGTGTTGTTCGGCGGACGCAGCAGCGAACACGCCATCTCCTGCGTGAGTGCGGGCAGCGTGCTGCAGGCGCTGGACCCTCACCGGTTCGAAGTCATCCCGGTGGGGGTGACCCGGGCGGGGGCGTGGGTGCGGTTCACCGGTGCTGCCACCGACCTCGTGATCCGTGACGGGGTCCTGCCCGAGGTCGATCCCGCGGGGGAGCCTGCGACCTTGAGTCTCGACCCGGCCCACCACGGCGTGTGGTTCGAGCGTCCTGATGGTTCGCGCGAGTGGCACGACATCGACGTTGTGTTCCCCGTGCTGCACGGGCCGCATGGCGAGGACGGCACCATCCAGGGGTTGTGCGAGGTGGCGGGCCTTCCCTACGTCGGATCCGGCGTCCTGGCGTCCGCCGCGTGCATGGACAAGGCCACGACCAAACGACTCCTCGATACCGCTGACATCCCGGCCGGCGACTGGCACAGTTTCCCCGCCCACGAATGGCCCGAACAGCACACCGACGTGGTGCAGGGGCTGGGTTGGCCCCTGTTCGTCAAGCCGACGCGGGCCGGCTCCAGTATGGGCGTCAGCAAGGTCAGCGATCCCGAAGCGCTCCACGAGGCGGTGCACGCCGCTGCGGCCCATGATCCCCACGTGATCATCGAGGCGGGCGTTCCCGCCGCACGTGAGATCGAGTGTGGCGTCCTGGTGGGAGTCGATGGCGTGGCCCGTGCCAGCGTGTGCGCAGAGATCAAGGTCAAGGGCGCGCACGAGTTCTACGACTTCGAGGCCAAGTATCTCGACGATTCCGTCGAACTGGTGGTGCCGGCCGACCTTTCCGCGGAGCTGTCCGACGAGGTGCGCCGAACTGCGCTCGCCGCTTTCCGGGCGTTGGGCTGCGCCGGACTGGCGCGGGTGGACTTCTTCATCGACGAGTCCGGCCAGGTGATCCTCAACGAGATCAACACCATGCCAGGCTTCACCTCCATCTCCATGTATCCCCGGATGTGGCAGGCCTCGGGCGTCACCTACCCCGACCTGGTCGGGACCCTGGTGGAGGAGGCCCTGGCACGCGGCTGATCGGCGCTCCACTACGGTGGGCGTGCATCGTGGATCTGGGAGGCTCTGTGGCCGGGACTGTGGCTGATGTCGGCGAGTTCGGACTGATCGAACGGATCCGGGAACAGGTGCCCGACAGCGCGGGGGTGGCCGTCGGGATCGGCGACGATGCCGCAGTCATCGACTGGTCCGGCCCGGTCGTCGCCGGCGTCGACACGATGGTCGAGGGGCGTCACTTCAAGCCCGAATGGGTGTCGGGTGAGGACATCGGGCACCGGGCCGCCGGGGCGGCCATGGCGGACGTGGCGGCCATGGGAGCTCGGCCACGCGCCTTGCTGGCCGCGGTGACGCTGCCGCCGACCACCTCACTGGAATGGGTGGCCGACCTGGTCACCGGCCTCACCGCGGAGGCAGACGAAGTGGGCGCCGCACTGGTCGGCGGGGATGTCACCCGCGGGGGCGCCGTCGTGGTCTCGATCACCGCGCTGGGATCAGGCGGACCGGCCGTCCGGCGCGGCGGGGCCGAGCCGGGGGATGTGGTGGCGCTGGCCGGACGCCAGGGCTGGGCCGCGGCCGGTCTCACCGTTCTTTCGCGCGGCTTCCGCTCCCCGCGGGCACTGGTGCAGGCGTACCAGCGTCCGCATCCGCCCTACGACAGTGGACCCGCCGCGGCGCAGGCGGGCGCGACGGCGATGATCGACGTGAGCGATGGTCTTCTGGCTGACCTCCAACACCTGGCCCGGGAGTCGGGGGTCGTCGCCGATCTCGAGTCCGAACTCATCCCGGTCGCCGACCAACTCAGCGAGACGTCCTCGGCGTTCAACGTGGATCCGCTGACCTGGGTTATGGCTGGTGGCGACGATCACAGCCTGCTGGCGACGTTCCCGGCGGGCAGCCCGCTACCGTCGATGTTCACCATGATCGGCCGGATCACCGCACCCGGGGCCAATGGCCCCGGCGTGGCTGTCGACGGCCGGCTGTGGAGCGGTCAAGGCGGTGGCCACGACCACTTCCGCTGACTACGGGTGTACGACGGCGCGCGCCGGCGGGGAGCGGAGCGTCAGGCGCGGGTGACTTTTCCGGCCTTGAGGCACGAGGTGCACACGGTGACCTTCTTCGGCGTGCCGTCGACCACGGTGCGGACCGACTGGACGTTCGGGTTCCAGCGCCGCTTCGTGCGCCGGTGCGAGTGGGAGATGTTGTGGCCGAACCCGGGGCCCTTGCCGCACACATCGCACTTGGCAGCCATGTCGTTCCTCGTCGTTCCTCGTCGAATGTGGGCGCGCGGAAGTTGGGCGCGCAGAAGTCGTAGATCTGAGCGTACCGGACCCGCCCGCACACCGTGAAATCCAGGGACCGGGGGACTAGGTTGAGGTCCCATGCAGGACATCGTGGATGCCGGATTGCTGCGTTCCTGGGTGCGTACCGCGGTGGTGGCCCTCGGTGATGCCCGGGCCGAGATCGATGCGCTCAACGTGTTTCCCGTACCCGACGGGGATACCGGAACCAACATGTACCTCACCATCGAGGCCGCGGAACTGGCCATGGCGGAGGCCGATACGACGTTGTCGGTCGACAGCCCCGAGGCGGAGAAGATGCGGGTCATGTCCGGCGCTTTGGTCCGTGGCGCCATGTTGGGGGCCCGCGGCAACTCTGGGGTGATCCTGAGCCAGATCATGCGGGGCATGGTCGGGGTCGCACCTGAGGCGGACGGAGCCCCGGTTCCCGCGGGGGAGGTCATCCGGACCGGCCTGCAACGGGCGACCGACATGGCCTACGCCGCGGTCGGCACCCCCAAGGAGGGGACCATCCTCACGGTGGTCCGTCGTGCCGCCGAGGCGGCCGCGGCGGCGCCTGCCGACGCGGATCTGGCGGACGTCGTGACGATCGCCGCTGACGCCGCCGACATCGCCCTGGCTCAGACCACCGATCAGCTGGAAGCACTGCGGCTTGCGGGGGTAGTGGATTCGGGGGGACGGGGATTCGTGGTGATCCTGTCGGCCCTGGCCGAGGTCGTCACCGGTCGGCGCCGCCCGCCGGCCCCGGTGTCGCAGCGTCCGACCGTCGTGCCCAATGAGGCGACGGGATCGCAGGATTACAGCGGACCGGCCTTCGAGGTCATGTACCTGTTGGACGCCGCCGACGAGCACATCCCGCAGCTGAAGGACGAACTGAAACTGCTGGGCGACTCGTTGGTCGTTGTCGGGGGCGACGGATTGTGGAACGTCCACGTCCACGTCGACGATGCGGGTGCCGCCGTCGAGGCGGCCCTGGCACTCGGGCGCCCGCACCGGATCCGCATCACCTATCTGGTGACCCCGGACTCCCACCACACTGTCCGGGACGGTCGGGCGGTACTGGCCGTCGCCCACGGTCCTGGGATCGTGGCGTTGCTCGAGGAACTGGAGATCGGGGCACTGCCCGCGCAGCCGCGACTGGCGCCGGCGACCGGTGAACTTCTTGCCGCCATCGAGGCGCAGGGGGCTGGCGAGGTCATCGTGCTGCCCAGCGACAAGGAGACCCGGGCCGCCGCGGAGGTCGCCGCGGTGTCCGCCCGTGAGCAGGGGCTGCGCGTCGCGGTGGTGCCCACTCGTTCGATCACACAGTCCCTGGCCGCCATCGCGGTCCACGACCCGGGTCTGGCCTTCGACGATGACGTCGTGGCAATGTCGCGGGCGTCGGGAGCCACCCGATACGGCGCGGTCACGGTGTCCTCCCGGGAAGCCATGACCACCGCCGGGCGGTGTCATCCCGGCGACATCCTGGGGATGGTCGACGGCGACATCCTGCAGATCGGGTCGGACGAGACAGAGGTGGCGATCCGGACCCTGGAGAAGATGTTGTCGGCCGGTGCGGAGTTGGCCACGATCGTGCGGGGGATCGACGCGACCGATTCCGTGGTCACCGCCATCGAAGCGCACCTGGCGGAACAACACCCCGGTGTCGAACTCACGGTGTACGAGGGTGGTCAGCCGCTGTGGCCGCTCATCTTCGGCGTCGAGTGAAAGGTGACTCAGGTCCCTCGCTCACGTGGGACGACTCGCTGAAAGGACCGGTCGGGGGTAGGACTCCGGACGCCCTGGCCAAGGCGTTCGACATCCAGACCGTGGGCGACCTGCTCACCCACTATCCGCGCCGCTACCTGACCCGTGGGGAGTTGACCGACCTGGCCACCCTGCGTCCCGACGACTACGTGACCGTCCTGGCCCGGATCAAGTCGATCACCCCTCATTCCTATCTGGACCGCCGCAGGAACCGGCGCGCGGTCCGCACGGAACTCGTCGTGACCGACGGGACCGGCGACCTGCTTCTCACGTTCTTCCAAGCCCGGGGCCTGAACCGGCTGCGGGCCGGTCAACTGGGTCTGTTCTCCGGTCAGGTGGGGACGTTTCGGGGAAAGCCCCAACTGGTGCACCCCGAATACGAACTGCTGGACCCGTTCACCGACGAGGCGGCCGGGGAGGCGCGGGCCGACCAGTTCGCCGGCTCGCTCATCCCGGTGTACCCCGCCACCGCCAAGGTGCCCAGCCCGGCGATAGCCAAGGCCGTTCACATGCTGCTGCCGCAAGTGGCGCCCCTGGCCGATCCGTTGCCCGCCGACATCAGAGCCCGGCTGGGCCTGGTGGACCGCGACACTGCCGTGCGGACCATCCACGAGCCCGACTCGCGGGAGGCCGCATCGGCCGCGCGCCGACGACTCGCCTTCGACGAAGCCTTTCTGCTGCAGACCGTCCTCGCGCAGCGACGCCACCATGCCGAACACATGGGCGCCGCGGCCCGGCCGGTCGTGCCTGGTGGCCTGCGTGATGCATTCGACGAGCAGTCCCACCTGGTGCTCACCGCCGGGCAGGTGAGCGTCGGCACGCGGATCGAAGCGGGACTGGCCGGATCGCGCCCGATGCACCTGCTGCTGCAAGGGGACGTGGGCACCGGGAAGACCCTGGTGGCCCTGCGCGCCATGCTGCAGGTGGTGGATGCCGGTGCCCAGGCTGTCCTGCTGGCGCCCACCGAGGTCCTGGCGCAGCAGCACTACACGGCGATCACCCGGCTGCTGGGACCGTTGGCCGAGGGAGGCCTCCTGGGCGGCGCCGAGCAGGGCACCCGGGTGGCGCTGCTGACGGGATCCCAGTCAGCGGCCACGCGCAAGCGGACCCTGTTGGACATCGTCACCGGCGAAGCCGGGATCGTCGTGGGAACCCATGCCCTGTTGTCCGACACGGTGCACTACCAGGACCTGGGACTCATCGTCGTGGACGAGCAGCACCGGTTCGGGGTCGAGCAGCGTTCTGCGCTCCTGGAACGGATCCCCGGGCAGCGGCCGCATTTGCTGGTCATGACGGCCACTCCCATCCCACGGACGGTGGCCATGACCGTCTTCGGAGATCTGGATGTGGTGACTCTGACCGGCCGCCCGTCGGGCGATCCACAGATCTCCACCCATGTGGTCAGTGAATCCGCCCAACCCACCCACGTGGAACGGGCGTGGCGGCGCATCGCCGAGGAGGTGGCCGACGGTCGGCAGGTGTTCATCGTGTGCCCGCGCATCTCGGCGGCCGATGACGAACTGAACGAGCCGACGGACGCCGATGGTGACACCCCGGCGTTGACCACCACGCATGCGGTCGAGGACATGGCTGCGGACCTCTCGGCCGGTGCACTGCGCGATGAGCGGGTCGGTGTCCTGCACGGGCGGATGTCCGCCGAGGAGAAGGACGACGTGATGGGACGCTTCGCCCGGGGGCCGCGCGCCGCGGACGGACTGGACGTCATGGTCAGCACCACCGTGATTGAGGTAGGGGTCGACATCCCCTCGGCCGGGGTGATGGTCATCATGGATGCCGACCGGTTCGGCATCTCGCAGTTGCATCAGTTGCGCGGACGGGTGGGTCGGGACGGCCGGCCGGCCCTGTGTCTGTTGGTCACCCAAGCCTCTCCCGGGCAACCGGCCTATGAACGGCTGCAACGCGTCGCGGCCACCCTGGATGGGGCGGAACTGGCGCGACTCGATCTCGAGGTGCGCCGCGAGGGTGATGTCCTGGGCGCGTCGCAGTCCGGCTACCGGTCATCGCTTCGGCTGCTCTCGGTCCTCGCGGATGAGGACCTGATCAGCGCGGCCCGCGACGCTGCCACGGAGGTGGTCGGCGCTGACCCCGACCTGACCGACCATCCGGAGCTGGCCGATGCGGTGGCCGAACTGGAGCGCAGGGTCGCGGCCGAATACCTGGACAAGACATGACCCGGATCATCTCCGGCATCTGGCGGGGACGCTCGATCACCGTTCCCAGGAGCGGAGTCCGGCCGACCTCCGACCGGGTCCGGGAGGCAGTGTTCAGCGCGCTGGCGCACCAACTGGGGACCTGGTCGGGGTTGCGGGTCCTGGACCTCTACGCCGGATCGGGTGCGCTCGGACTCGAGGCGGTGAGCCGGGGCGCCGCCCGAGCCGTTCTGGTGGAACGGGATCGAGGGACTGCGGCGGCCCTCCGGCGCACGGTGACGCAATGGGATGCGCTCGACCAGGTGGCGGTAGTCGTCGGCGATGCGGGCACCGTGCCGGCGGGGGTGGGGCAATTCGACGTTCTGTTCGCCGACCCGCCCTACGACCTGTCCCGCGACCAGGTGGAGGCGGTATTGGGGGGATGGTGCGGCCGCCTGAACGCCGGCGCCATCGCCGTGGTCGAGACCGGCGAACGCGGTCGGGACCTGCAATGGCCTCCCGGGATGACCGCACTTCAGGATCGGCGTTACGGCAACACCCACATTTGGTACGGTCGCACGGCAAGCGAGCCGATCGATAAGGACTGACCATGGCCACCGCCGTTTGCCCCGGCTCCTTCGATCCGGTCACCAACGGGCACCTCGACGTGTTCGAGCGGGCGTCCCTGCTGTTCGATCACGTCACGGTGGCCGTCCTGATCAACAAGACCAAGGCCAGCCTGTTCACCGTCGACGAGCGCATGGAGATGTTGTCGGAACAACTCGCGCCGTTCCCCAATGTCAGCGTCGATGCGTTCCACGGCCTGCTCGTCGACTATTGCCGGGACAACGGGATCGCGGCCATCGTCAAAGGGCTGCGGGCGGTGTCGGACTTCGACTACGAACTGCAGATGGCCCAGATGAACCATCGCCTGTCCGGGGTAGAGACGCTGTTCGTCTCGACCAACCCCGTGTACGGGTACCTGTCGTCGAGTCTGGTGAAGGAGGTCGCCACCTATGGGGGTGACATCACCGGCTTGGTCCCGGATACGGTTCGGGAGAGACTGGAAGACCGGCTGCGCCGGGACTGACCCTGGAGGACCGCGTGGACATCAGCCAGACGCTGGACGCGCTTGCCGAGGTGATCGCCGCGGCCAAGCCGCGCGCACTCGGTGGCGGAGCCATCATCGACCGCGAACAGGCGGCCCAACTCGTGGAGCATGCGCGCAGCGTGCTGCCGGAGGAGATCCGCCAGGCCCAGGGGATCCTGGCCGAACGCGACGCTGTCATCGCCGAAGCGTCGGTGCAGGCGGATCAGATCCGGGCGGACGCGGCCGAACAGGCAGCGGTCCTGGTGGCGCAGGACGAGGTCACCCGGGCCGCCCACGACGAGGCGGCGCGGATCATGGCGCAGGCCGGCGCCGAAGCCGATCACAAACGGGCCGAGGTGGATGCCTACGTCGACGCCAAACTGGCGTCCTTCGAGGGGACGCTGCAGCGCACCGTCGAGGCAGTCGCCGCCGGCCGCCAGAAGCTGGCCGGCTACATCCCCGACGAGCAGGCGCCGGTGGCATGACCTCGCCGCTCGAGATCGACAGCCGACGACTGGCGCGACAGCCGGGAGCGTCGCTGCGGATCGAGGCCGAGGTGGTCCCCGATCCGGACATCGCCAACGATTTCCTCCGCGTGGAGCCGGAGCCGGTCGTGGTCGATCTGCTGCTGGAGTCGGTCCTCGACGGCATCCTGGTGACCGGTAGCGCGAGTCCCACCACCACCGGGACATGTGTGCGGTGCCTCGATGACATCCGCCGGCCGATGGACGTCACCTTCCGCCAGTTCTTCACCTACCCCGAGGTCGAGCCCACCGATGGTGGCGACGAGGACGAAGACGTCACGCCGATGACCGGGCCGATCCTCGACCTGCGCCCGGCATTTCGCGATGCGACCCTCCTGGCACTACCCTTGAGTCCGACCTGCCGCTCCGATTGTCCCGGCCTGTGCGCTACCTGTGGTTTCCGCATGGCCGACGACAGTGAGCACGGGCATGAACGTATCGATCCACGCATGGCGGCCCTGGCCGACCTACGGGTGGATGTGGACTCAGAAGGAGAGTGACGTGGCCGTCCCCAAGCGGAAGATGTCCCGCTCGAACACCCGGGCCCGTCGGTCGCAGTGGAAAGCCGCTCCGATCACGTTGACGAAGTGCGATCGCTGCGGGTCGGCCAAACGTCCGCACACCGCGTGCGCGACGTGCGGCACCTACAACAAGCGCTCCGTCCTCGACGTCTGATCGGTGTGGCTGCGGCCGATCCGGCGGCACGGGATCCGGCGGAACTGCGTGACCGGATCGGGGTCGAGTTACCGCCCGATCTGCTGCGGGAGTCGCTGACCCACCGCTCCTACGCGTACGAGCACGGTGGCCTGCGCCCCAACGAACGGCTCGAGTTCCTGGGCGATGCCGTGCTGGGCGTCGTCATCACGTCCGCACTGTTCACCCGGAATCCCGATCTGCCCGAGGGGCGACTGGCGAAGATGCGCGCCGCGGTGGTCAGCGCCAAGGCGCTCGCCGATGTGGCCCGAACGATCGGTCTCGGCGACTTCATCCTGTTGGGCAAGGGCGAGAACGCCACCGGCGGGCGGGACAAGACGTCGATCCTGTCCGATTGTCTCGAAGCGGTCCTCGGGGCCGTGTACCTCTCCTTCGGATTGGAGAAAGCCTCCGACGTCATCCTTCGTCTGATGGATCCCATGTTGGCCGCGACCCAGGGCATGGACGCGGAGCTGGACTGGAAGACGAGCCTGCAGGAGCTGACCGCGGAACAGGGTCTCGGCGCCCCGCACTACGAGGTCTCCGAGACCGGACCGGACCATGACAAACGATTCACCGCCCGAGTGCGTCTGACCGACGGACTGCACGGACACGGCACCGGTGCCACCAAGAAGGACGCCGAACAGTCGGCGGCCCGGACCACGTTCGCCGAGATCCGCGAGCGGGGCTGATGCCGGAACTCCCCGAGGTCGAAACCGTCCGCCGCGGACTGGTTCAACGGGTGCAGGGCCGCACGTTGACCACGGCGGACATCGAACATCCACGCACCTCTCGGCGCCAGCCGGGCGGCCCCGAGGAGTTCCGCGAACGGGTGGCGGGACGTACCGTCACCGCGGTCGGGCGTCGGGGCAAGTACCTGTGGCTCGAGCTGGATGGCGGCCCCGACGTCGTGGCCGCCCACCTGGGCATGAGCGGCCAGTTCCGGGTGGTCGACGGCGTCGAACCCGACCCCCACCGTCGGGCCCAGTGGCGTTTGGACGATGGCCGCACGCTCGTCTACCGGGATCAGCGCACGTTCGGGTGGCTGCTCGCCGACGAACTCGTTGATGACGTGCCCCACGCGGCCGCACACATCGCCCGCGACCCGTTCGACCCCGCGTACGACCCCGGTGCCGCGGCTGGCGCGCTGCGCCGCTCATCGGCAGGGGTGAAGCGGGTGCTGCTGGCGCAGACCGTGGTGTCCGGGGTCGGCAACATCTACGCCGATGAGGCGCTCTGGCGGGTGCGCCTTCACCCCGAGACCCCCGCGCGACGCCTGAGTGCGGCCCGGGCCCGGGACCTGTTGGGGGCGGCCACCGATGTCATGACCGAGGCACTCGCCGCCGGGGGCACGTCCTTCGATCCGCTGTATGTGTCGGTGAACGGCGACAGCGGCTGGTTCGACCGCAGCCTGGCGGTGTACGGAAGGGAAGGAGAGCCATGTGACCGGTGCGGCGCCCCGATCGTGCGGGAGCAGTTCACCAACCGGTCGTCCCATCGCTGCCCCCGCTGCCAACGGCGACCCCGCAACTCGCGCTGACCAGACCGACTGGTCCGGTCCCGCAGCCCCGGTCCGCCTGGCACACTGGTGGGGGGTTTGGGGCGACGCAGGGGCGGGAATCCAGCACACGTCGGCACAATCTCGCGGACCGGAGTCGGACCACGATTCCGTTGGGACTACTCCGCGGTGGAGAAGGGGACTGGATCATGGCGAAGGCGCTCTACGGACATCTGGACCATGCCGGCGATCGCCGACTGGCTGCTGAAGTGGCTCGCCTGCGGCGCCGCGTCGCCGACCTGGAAGCGCGGGTCGAACAACTCGAACTCGAACGTTCCCTGGACCTGACGGCCTTGAACCAGGACATCCTGGAACCTGCCTGAGCGGGCGCGCGCGCCGCTCCCCGCCAGAAACCCGTTGGAGGGTTAGCCTTCAGCGTCGGTCTAGGCCAGGAGTAGCGCGTGCATCTGAAGAGCCTCACCCTCAAGGGGTTCAAGTCGTTCGCCTCGCCCACGACCCTGGAGTTCGAACCGGGAGTCACGTGCGTCGTCGGGCCCAACGGGTCCGGGAAGTCCAACGTCGTCGATGCGCTGTCCTGGGTCATGGGAGAACAGGGAGCCAAGAGCCTGCGGGGCGGCAAGATGGAGGACGTCATCTTCGCCGGCACCTCCAACCGCGCCCCATTGGGACGCGCTGAGGTCACGCTCACCATCGACAACTGCGACGGCGCTCTGCCCATCGACTACACCGAAGTCACGATCTCCCGCATCATGTTCCGGTCCGGCGGCTCCGAGTACGCCATCAACGGCACCCCCTGCCGTCTGCTCGACGTCCAGGAGTTGCTGTCGGACTCCGGGATCGGCCGAGAGATGCACGTCATCGTCGGCCAGGGCCAGCTCGACTCGATCCTGCACGCCACCCCCGAGGACCGGCGCGGATTCATCGAAGAGGCGGCCGGGGTCCTGAAACACCGCAAACGCAAGGAGAAGGCGCTCCGCAAGCTGGACGGCGTCACCGAGAAGATGAGTCGGCTCACCGACCTCACCGCCGAACTGCGCCGCCAACTCAAACCGTTGGGACGCCAGGCCGAGGTGGCCCGCCGGGCGGTGGTCATCCAGTCTGATGTCCGCGACGCCCGGCTGCGGTTACTGGCCGACGACCTGGCCCAGATCTCCGATGCCCTGGCGCAGGAGCAGGCCGACGAGACTGCGCTGCGTGAACAGCGAGCCGAGACCGAAGCCCGGTTACTGGCCGACCAGGCCCGAGAGGCCGAGTTGCAGGCAGACGTCGAGGTGACCGCACCGGCGCTGTCTGCCGCCCACGATGTGTGGTTCCGTCTGTCCGGGTTGGCGGAACGGTTTCGGGCGGTCGCGTCGGTCGCCCGGGAACGCAGCAACAACCTCACTCAGAGCGATGCAGTCACCCGGTCGACGGTCGATCCGGCGGCTCTGGAATCCGAGGCGCACCAGATCCAGCAACAGCACGCCGATCTCACGGCCGAGAACCGGGTGGCGGTGCAGTCGCTGGGCGAGGCATCCGCGGCCCGGGCCGCGGCCGAATCGGAATTGGCCGCCGAGGAGCGTCGGATCGAGGCGGAGCAGCGCAGTGCCGCCGAACGGCGCGAACGACTGGCGCGCCTCCAAGGCGCGTTGGCGTCCGCCCGCAGTCGGCGCGAGACCCGTCAGGGTGAGATCGATCGGCTGCAGCAGGCCCTGGCCGACGCCCAGGCTCGCGGTGAGGCGGCTGGCCGGGAGTTCGCGGAACTCGAACGTGAGGTCTCCGGGCTGGATACCGGTGAGGTCGACCTGGACTCCCGGTACGAACGCTGCAATCAGGCGGTGGCGGCAGCGTCCGCTACGGTGTCCGACCTGGCGGCCCAGGAGTCAGCCGCGAGCCAGGACCGGGCCACTCTCACCGCCCGCATCGACGCGCTGCGTTCAGCGGTGCGCAGCCGGACCGGGGTCCCCGACGAAGCGGTGGCCGACCCTCAGGTCCGGGGGTTGCTGCGCGACCTGGTGCATGTTCAGCCCGGTTGGGAGAACGCGGTCGCGGCGGCCCTGGGCGAACTGGCCGACGGCGTGGTGGTGCACTCGCACGAGTCGGCAGTGGACGTCCTGGCGCGGTTCCCGTCGGTGTCCCGGTACGTGGTCACGGGCGGCTCCCGTCCGCAAGTCGTGTCGGGATCGCTGGGCGAGATGATCTCGGGTCCGGATGATGTCGTGGCGGCGGTCCGTACGGTCCTGTCCGGCGTCGTGCGCTGTGAAACGGTCGCGGACGGTGCGCAGGCCGTCGCGACCGGGGCGCGCTTGGCCGTCACCGCAGACGGTCACGTGGTCGGGCCCGCCTCCCTCGTCGGGTGGGACGACGGTGAGACCAGTGCATTGGAACTTGCTGCCCAGATCGAAGCGGCCGAACGGGACCTGGTCGAGACGACCGCCCGGGCGGAGCGACTGCGGTTCGCGGCGGAACAGGCCCGGGGGAGTCTGGCCGAAGCCGAAGGGCAACTGGCACGTGCGTTGACCGCACTGCATGAGTCGGATGCCGCCATGGCCGCAGTGGCCGATCAACTGGGTGCGCTGGGTTCTCGCGTGCGGGCTGCACGCCACGAGGCGGAGCGGCTCGAATCCGACCTTGCCGGGGCGACCCAGCGCCTGGCCCAGGACGAGGCGGCGGCCGCTACTGCCGAGCGGGACCTGGCGCAGGAATCCGAACTGGCCCCTACCGGGGTTCCCGCAGCCGACCGCCGCGAGGAACTGTCCGCCTCGGTCGCGGACACGCGTGCGCACGAGATGGAGGTCCGCCTCGCGCTGCGGACGGGGGAGGAACGAGCCGCCGCCCTGGAACGACGGGCGGCGGAGCTGCTCGATGCCGCTCATCGGGAGCGTCAGGCCGCTCGGGAGCGCGAACGTCTGCTGGAGCAGCGGCGCCGGCAGCGCGAGGTGGCCCTGGCGGTCCGCGCGGTGGCGGATACGGCGGTGGCTCAGTCCGACCGGCTGGTCGCCGTGGCGGACACGTCGCGAGCGGCGCTGCAGACCCGCCGCGACGACTGTGACCGCGAGCTGGCCGGGCTCCGTGCTCGGATCAAGGAGCTGAGCGCAGCGCTGGACAGCCTGACCGACTCGGTGCACCGCGACGAGATGGTGCGTACCGAACAGCGGCTGCGGATCCAACAACTGCAGGACCGCGCGATGGAAGAGTACGGGATCGATGCGGCTGCGCTGCTGGCCGAATACGGTCCCGACGTCCCGGTGCCCCCGAGCGCGCGCGCCCCGGGCGACGAAGAGGACGGCGGCCCCGAGCCGCAGCCATACCCCTTTGAGCGCTCCGAACAGGAGCGACGGCTGCGGTCCGCCGAACGTGCCATGAGTCTGCTGGGGAAGGTGAACCCCCTGGCGCTCGAGGAATTCGCTGCGCTCGAGGAGCGACACCAGTTCCTGTCAGCCCAGGTCGATGATCTGCGCATCGCCCGCGACGACCTGCACGGTGTCATCAAAGAGGTCGACGACCGGATGGAGCAGGTGTTCGCCGAAGCGTTCGCCGATACGGCGGCCCAGTTCGAGCGCGTCTTCGCGCGCCTGTTCCCCGGCGGGGAGGGGCGCCTGGTCCTGACGGAACCCGGCGACATGCTGGCGACGGGTGTCGAGGTCGAGGCGCGGCCGCCGGGCAAGAAGGTCAAGCGACTGTCGTTGCTGTCCGGTGGCGAGCGTTCTCTGACGGCCGTGGCGTTCCTGGTGGCGTTGTTCAAGGCCCGGCCGAGTCCCTTCTACGTGCTGGACGAGGTCGAGGCCGCACTGGACGACACGAACCTCGGCCGACTGCTGGAAGTGATCGAAGAACTGCGGGCGGACTCGCAGTTGATCGTCATCACCCACCAGAAGCGGACCATGGAAGCCGCCGACGCGCTCTACGGGGTGTCGATGCGTGGCGACGGGGTCAGCAACGTGATCTCGCAGCGCATCCGCGAGACCGTCGACGCTTGACCCCGGCCGCCGCGGTGAGGATCAGGTGGGGTGAGTGCGGGCGTATCCCGGGTATCGAAGCCCACTTCCGACGGCGTCCACTCCCATACTGAACCCATGACCCTCGCGGATCGGCTGGCTGACACCTGGGCGACCCTGGACGACCTCACGGTGCCGCAGCCCCCCGACGTGCGTCGCCCACCGGGGCCACCGGGGCGGCGCACCCTGCTGGAACTGATCACCAGACGCACCACCCTGCTCGACGTGTTCACCCGGCTCAGCCGCGACTTCGGCGACGTGGGCTATGTGCCACTGGCCGGCGAACACCTGTACGTGTTGTCGGACCCTGGACTCATCTGGCAAGGATTCGTCGGGGAGGCCCGCAATACCCGCAAGTCCCGCGGACTGGCCTTGACGCGACCGCTGCTGGGCACCGGACTGCTGAACTCCGAGGGCGCCGATCACCTGCGCAACCGCCGACTGGTGCAGCCGGTGTTCCACCGGCAACAGATAGCGGGGTACGCGACCGACATGGTGGCGGCCACGGATGATCTGAGCCGTGGTTGGGCGGCCCGGTCCGGCGGTGCCCCCATCGAGATCGACGTCGTCGACGAGATGTCGGCGTTGACCCTGGACGTGGTGGGACGCACGCTGTTCGGAACGGACCTGAGCGGGAGCGCCGCCGAGGTCCGGGGGGCCCTGGACACGGTCCTCAAGGCGTTCGCCGCGATGCTGCGTCCCGGCGCCCAGGTGTTGGTGCGGCTTCCGACCCCGGCGCGCACCAGACTGTTCTCCGCCATCGAAGCCCTGGATGCTGTGATCGACCGCGTCATCGCAGAGAAGCGGGCGCAGATCGACGAGGGGGCACCGGGTTCCGACATCGTCACCCTGCTGCTGCAGTCGCGCGACGAGGAGACCGGCGCCGGACTGACCGACACACAAGTGCGCGACGAGACCATGACCATGGTTCTCGCGGGCCACGAGACCACGGCGATGGCGCTGTCGTGGGCGATCCGGGACCTGACCCTGTCGCCCCAGGCGCTCTCGTGGTTACGCGAGGAGGTCGACTCGGCGCCGGCCGACGGCATGTCCGACCTGGTGGGACTGTCGCGTACCTACGCGGTGATCGCCGAAGCAATGAGATTGCACCCGCCCGCGTGGATCATCAGTCGGAACCTCTCGGCGCCGGTGCGCCTGGGTGAGTGGGACGTGCCGGCGGGCGCCACAATCATGGCGTCGCAGTACGCGATGCACCGCGACCCTCGTTACTGGGCGCATGCCGACGAGTTCCGACCCACGCGGTGGCTCAACGGCGAGCGCTTCGACGAGAAGACACCCGGGGTGCCGCGGGGCGTGTGGTTCCCGTTCGGTTTCGGGACCCGGCGTTGTATCGGAGAGCAGTTCGCCTGGGTCGAGGCGGTCCTGGTGCTGGCCCGCCTGGTGCGTGAGTGGGAAATCGACATCGTGAACCCTTCCGCCATCACGCCGGTCACCGCGGTGACCATGCGCCCGTCGAACCCGATGAATGCGACGTTGCGGCCGCGTCGTCACTGAGCGACCCACCGACGTCACCGGCCCCCTCGGCAGCCCTAGACTCGCCGGGTGGAGATCCTCATTGCGCTTGTCGTGCTCTTGGTCGTTGTCGGGATCGGCTTTGTCCTGGTGCGCAGCCGTGGCAAGGAGCTGCCGCCCGCGCCCGAGAAACCCGAGATCCTGCCGGGCGTCAACGACGATGCCTCTGAGCCGCGCGACACCCCGCTGCGGGACATCGAAGACGTACCGCTCGACGGTGGTGTGGGCACCGCCGTCCTGGAACCACCGACAGTTGAACTGGAAACCCCTGAGCCGGCTCTGGGCCGCATGGCGCGGTTGCGGGCCCGCCTGGCGCGGTCGAACACCGCCATCGGCCGAGGCCTGTTCGCCCTGCTGTCCGGCGGCAAGGTGGACGACCACACGTGGGAGGAGATCGAGGACACCCTGTTGGTCGCCGACGTCGGCATCGCCGGGACCAACGACCTGGTGGATCGGCTCAAGACCCGGGTGGCGGTGGAAGGAACTGATGACCCCGCCGCGGTGCGCCGGATGCTGCGCGAAGAGCTCCTCGTGTCGGTGGATCCGGACCTGGACCGGTCCCTGGCGACCTTGCGACTGGGGGAGCACCCGGCCGTGATGCTGGTGGTGGGGGTGAACGGAACCGGCAAGACGACCACGACGGGCAAGCTGGCCCGGTTACTGGTCGCCGAGGACAAGGATGTGGTCCTGGGTGCCGCCGACACCTTCCGGGCGGCCGCCAGCCAACAGTTGCAGACGTGGGGGGAGCGGGTGGGGGTCCCGGTGGTCACCGGTCCCGAGGGGTCCGATCCCGCCTCGGTGGCCTACGACGCAGTGACCGCCGGAATGCAGGGGGACTGTGACGTGGTGGTCGTGGACACGGCAGGGCGTCTGCATACCAAGACCGGCCTCATGGACGAACTGGGCAAGGTCAAGCGGGTGATCGAGAAGCAGGTCCCGCTGAGCGAGGTGCTGTTGGTGCTCGACGCCACCACGGGCCAGAACGGGCTCACCCAGGCGCGGGTGTTCGCCGAGGTCGTGGACATCACCGGCATCGTGCTCACCAAACTGGACGGCACCGCCAAAGGCGGCATCGTGATCTCGGTACAGCGGGAACTCGGCGTTCCCGTGAAGCTCGTGGGCCTGGGCGAGGGCCCCGACGACCTGGCCCCGTTCGACCCGGACACCTTTGTGGACGCCCTGATCGACGGCTGAGCGGCTTCCGCGGGGTGAGTAGGCGCCGCAGCGCCGTATCCAAGCCCAGCGGACCGCGGCCTGTACCTGGGCGCCCGCGCTTCCGGTCAGATCGGCGGCGTGCGGTCGAACCAGGGGCGCGCTTCTTCCAGCTGGGCGGCCAGCGTCAACAACAGTGCCTCCTCGCCCGGCGCGGCGGCGAACTGGATCCCGATGGGCAGACCCTGCGTGGTCCAGGCCAACGGCACGCTCATGGCGGGCTGCCCGGTCATGTTGAACACCTGAGTGTTCGGCGTGCGCGCCAGCGATTCGTCGGCGAGCTGGCCGATGGCTTGCCGGAACACCGGATTCATGGCCGGACCGCTGAGACTGGACAAGCGCCGGATGGTGCTCAAGCCCAGCTTCTTCGCAAGGTTGAGGCCGAGTTCCCCGATCTTCGCCGGCGGTTGCGCGGTGGTGGCACTCATGTGGACGTCGACGCCTTGGGTCTGGCGCGCCACCGACCGGGTGAGCGAGCCCACGGTGGCCAGCGCATCCTCCAGGTCCCGGGCGCTCAGGGCGTTCCCGACCTGGCCGAGGAACCAGGTCGCCCGTTCGAAGTTCTCCGGCTTGGGAGCGACGCCGGTCTTCACCGCTGTCTGTTCGATATCGCGGGCCACGCTGGCCGCGTTGATGGTGAGGTACGCCTGGGCGACGGCCTCGACGTCGATGGTCAGGTCCAGTTCGATGACGTCGTGGCCCAGTTCAGCGAGCAACCCCGCTGCGTTGTCCACCGCCGCCACGATTTCGCGATGCTGTTCGTCGGCGAGGAAGGCCCGGCGCGTCACCCCGACCCGCAGTTTGCGGGGTCGTTTACCCACGGCTGCGACGAAGCGGGTGGAACCGGCGGGTTCGCCGTACGGGGCTCCCAGATCGGGACCGTGCGTGGCCTGCAGGAACAGGGCGCTGTCGCGCACCGACCGGGAGATCACGTGAGGGAGGGCCAACCCGTTCCACGCCTCGCTCACGTCGGGGCCGAGCGGCATCCGGCCGCGGCTGGGCTTGAGCCCGAACAGGCCGCAGTAGGCGGCGGGAATCCGGATCGAACCGCCGCCGTCCCCGGCATGTCCGACGGGAACGATTCCCGCGGCCACCGCTGCGGCCGTCCCGCCGCTGGATCCACCGGGAGTGTGGTCGGTGTTCCACGGGTTGCGACTCGGACCGTACAGTTCCGGCTCGGTGATGCCCATGATCCCGAACTCGGGGCAGTTCGTCTTGCCCAGGAACACGACACCGGCGTCGCGGTAACGCGCGAACAGGCTCGAGTCATATTCCGGGACCCAGCCGGCCAGGGCCCGCGAACCCATCGAACACGGCTCACCGGCCAGGATGCCGTCCATGTTCTTGACGACGAAGGGGATTCCGCTCAATTCGCCGTCGGGCAGGCCGGCCGCGATCTGGTCCGATGCCGCGGCCGTCAGGTCCAGGATCACGGCGTTCAGTCGGGGATTGACCTGATCCATCCGGGTCTGCGCCGCCTCGAGCAGCTCTTCGGCCGTGAACTGTTTGTCCCGGATCCCCTCGAGCATGGTGGTGGCGTCCATGGACCGGTATTCGCTGAACTTCATGCCTCTCCTCGCGCAGTCAGGACCAGCCGTGGCGGCCGACCGCTCAATACAACACCATCGCGGCCAGCCACACCGATCCAGCCACCACAACGGATGCCAGTTCGATGAGCATCTGCAGACCCGCGGCCTTCAGCGCGGTCTTCGTAGCGGGCCAGGCGAGCTGCCAGGAGCGGGTCCGCACCAACTCCGTGGCCAGCACTCCCAGCACGAACCCCACCACCAGTCCGACGACGGGGATGACGAAGAACCCCACGACCGCCAGGATGCCGCCCACGATCAGCGGCAGCGCGTCGACGTCGCCGGAGACGGTTCGAGCGGGAATCCACCATTTGGCCACCGCTCCCGCGACCAGGACGGTGACTCCGATTCCGGCCGCCACCCATGCAGGAGTCGTTCCGACGGCGATCGCGTAACCAACGACACCGATCCCTACCAAGACGGGGCCGGGCAGCAAGGGAACGACCGTCCCGACGATTCCCAGCAGGATGACGATTCCTGCCAGGAGTTCGCTCACCGGCCGCTGGCCTCGAACAGGCGACTGGACTCGTCGACCACTTCGCTGGTGAGGGGCTCCAGGGCGGCGGCATGAGCGGTGTAGTGATGGACACAGAACTGCAGATCCTGCCCCGAACGGAGCCGGACCAGCACGTACGCCTGCGCGCCGCAGCGATCGCACCGGTCCTCGGTGCCGAGAACGGGGGTTGCTGTCGTGGTCATGGGTCCACCTCCGGACTCAATAGTGACACCCACAGGCGGGATTGCGCGAAATGCCAGGGCCGCGGTTCGCGCAGGGCGTAGGACCCCGGGCTTACCCTTGTCCGGTGACCGCCGATCCGACGCCCACCGCTCGCACCCCGCGTCGTCGGACGACCCGATCGGCCCCGTCGACCGAATACTCGGCCAAGCAGTTACGGGTCCTGGAAGGGCTCGATGCGGTCCGGAAACGCCCCGGTATGTACATCGGCAGCACCGATGGCCGGGGTCTCATGCACTGCCTGTGGGAGATCCTGGACAACGCCGTCGATGAAGCACTGGGCGGCTGGTGTTCCCGGATCGAGGTCCATCTGTTGCCCGATGGTTCGGTAGAGATCCGCGACGACGGTCGCGGGATCCCCGTGGACAAGGAACCCAAGACCAGGCTCACCGGCGTCGAGGTCGTGTTCACGAAGCTCCACGCCGGAGGCAAGTTCGGGGGCGGCTCCTACACGGCCTCGGGCGGGCTGCACGGAGTCGGCGCGTCGGTGGTCAACGCGTTGAGTGAGCGGCTCGATGTCGAGGTCGACCGGGGCGGCAAGGTACACACCATGTCGTTCCGGCGGGGGGTGCCCGGCGATTTCGAGGGCGACACCGCGGCCGGCGAATTCACCCGCCGGTCCGGGCTGCAGGTGGCCGGCAAGTGCCCCGCGAAGACAACCGGGACCAGGGTCCGGTGGTGGGCCGATCGGCGCATTTTCACAAAAGACGCGGCCTACGATCTGGGCGAACTCCGCGCTCGGATCCAGCAGACGACCTTCCTCGTGCCTGGCGTCACCATCCGACTCCTCGACGAGCGTGACCCTGACTCGGTGGTCGACGAGACGTTCCACCACAGCGGCGGCATCGTCGACTATGTCGACCACCTGACCGTCGGCGAACCCGTCACCCCGATCATCCGGTTGGGGGGCACGGGTACGTTCACCGAGACGGTCCCGGTGCTCGACGATGCCGGTCACATGAATCCGCAGGATGTCGAGCGCGAACTCACCGTCGACATCGCGTTGCGCTGGACGTCCGGATTCGACACCGTCCTGCGTTCGTTCGTGAACATCATCGCCACCCCGAAGGGCGGCACCCATCTGGCCGGATTCGAACGGGCCCTGGTGAAGACGTTGAACGAACGTCTCAAGGCCGCGAAGGTGCTCAAGGCCAGCGAGGACGCTGTGTCCAAGGAGGACGTTCTCGAAGGGATGACCGCCGTGGTCACCGTGCGGCTTGCCGAGCCCCAGTTCGAGGGCCAGACCAAAGAGGTGCTGGGAACCCCGGCGGCCGCCAAGATCGTGCAGACCGTGGTCGCCAAGGAACTAGGCCAGTGGTTCGCCAGCCCGCCCCGGGGAGACAAGGTCCCCGCCCGCACGGCCCTGGACAAGGTCGCCAACGCGATGCGGGCCCGCATCCAGGCCCGCCAGACGCGGGATCTCCAGCGGCGCAAGAATGCGCTCGAGACGTCGTCCCTGCCCGCCAAGCTGGTGGACTGTCGGACCCGCGAGACGGCAGACAGCGAGTTGTTCATCGTCGAGGGTGACAGTGCCCTCGGGACGGCCAAACTGGCCCGCAACAGCGAGTTCCAGGCGTTGCTGCCCATCCGCGGCAAGATCCTGAACGTTCAGAAGGCGTCGGTCGCCGACATGCTGAAGAACGCCGAGTGCGCCGCCATCATCCAGGTCATCGGCGCAGGGTCGGGGCGCAGCTTCGATCTGGACGCTGCGCGCTACGGCAAGATCATCATGATGAGCGACGCGGATGTCGATGGGGCACACATCAGATGCCTGTTGCTCACCTTGTTCTACCGCTACATGCGCCCCCTCATCGAGGCGGGCCGGGTCTATGCCGCCATGCCGCCGCTGCACCGGATCGAGACCATCAACGCGGGGAACAAGGCCAACGACGTCATCTACACCTTCACGGAGTCCGAGATGCGCGCCACCGTGACGGACCTGGAGCGGCGCGGGGTGCGGATCAAGGACCCGGTCCAGCGCTATAAGGGGCTGGGCGAGATGAACGCGGGCCAGCTGCGCGACACCACCATGTCGCGTTCGAGTCGCACCCTGCGACGGGTGGGTCTGGCGGACGCCGAAGCGGCCGAGCACATGTTCCATCTGCTGATGGGCAACGAGGTGGCGCCGCGTAAGGAATTCCTGGTCACGTCGTCGGATGACCTCGATCGTGAGCGGATCGACGCCTGACCGATTGCGAAACGGCTACGTCGGCCGTCACCGCTGCCCGCCGATGCGACGATGTCGGCGCCCCTGCGAACACTGGAGTACGGATGAGGTTGGCCGGAGCGGTCGTGCTGGTGGGTGCCCTGGCCGTCAGCGGATGTGGCAAGGAAGCCGGAACGGGGATCCTGGGCCCGGTCGATTCCGTCACCAGTGCCACGAGTGACGCCGCAGCGGCCATCACGACGGCCCTGGCCGGTCCGGCCCCAGCCGACACTGCAGCTCCCGAAGCCTCCGGTCCCGACACTGACGCCAGCGGATCACCGGCCCCCGCTGAGTCCGGTGCCGACACCACCCCGGTGCCGGTCACCACCAAGGCACCCCCGCGCAGCACCCGCGACACGCTCACCGTGTGGGTGTTGCCCGAGACCCCCGACGCTGTGCTCACGCGGGCCGGACGACTCTTCGCGAAGGACTACCCGAAGGTCGATGTGAACCTGGTCCGGCAGGACTGGGCAACCGTCGCCCAGCAGTTGCAGGATCGCCTGCCGACCCCCGAGACACCCGACGTGGTCGAGATCGCCAACACCCAGACCGCCATGCTGGCGGGACAAGGGCTGATCGCCGGGCTGGAACCGGCCCGCTCGGACCTCCGCACCGAGGAATGGACCAAAGGCCTGACCGGCTCGACCACCCTGAACGACGACCTGGTCGCCGTTCCCATGTATGGGTTCGGACGAGTGGTCGCCTACGACCAGCAGGCATGGAAAGCGGCCGGCGTCACCGCCCCCCCGAAGTCCATGACCGAGTTCACCGACGCTCTGGAGCGGGTCCAGAACGGCGGAGTCAGCACGGACTATTCCGCCTTCTGGTTCCCCGGCCGGTACTGGCAGGGAAGCCTCCCGTGGATCTGGGAGGAGGGCGGCGAGATCGCCGAACTGGAACAGGACACGTGGAACGGGACGATCGATTCAGGTGAATCGCAGGCGGGTCTGACCCAACTGCAGGAACTTGTCCGCAAGTTCTCGCGTGCGCCCGCCGACGCGGACGAGACAACGGCGGCGCAAGTCAAGGCGTTCGACGAAGGTCGCGCCTCCGCGGCGCTGATGCTGCCCTACGAGATCGAGAGTCTCACCCGACCGCACGGAGTCTTCGCCCTGCCCGGCAAGGCGAAGAACAGCGTGGCCTCGCAGTTGATCCAGGGCAGTGATCTGGCCGTCTCCGCAGCCAGTTCGCGGCAAGGCCTGGCGGTCGCGTGGTTGCGTGCGTTCCTGGATCCGGCGGTACAGGATCAGTTCGCCCGCACCAGTGGGTACCTGCCGGCGTTGGCCAGCGCGGTGAAACAACTGAAGGGCGACCCAGTCACCGAAGCGCAGGCCGACCTCGCCGACAAGGGCCGATTCACCCCGGCGGCGGCGGGCTGGGTCGATGCCGAACAGCAGCAGATCCTGCCCGACATGCTTCAGACGATCCTGACGCCGCCCGCTCCGACGTCACCGAGCGGCTCCCCGTCGACAGGGGGAGCGTCACCCAGTGGCGAGAACCTCCCCGGACCCACCGGTAGTGTCGCCCCGCTGCCGGGCGCGGGCGAAGGGGGTCCGCTGCCGACGGACGGCGGGACCAGTCCCTCGCGCTGAGTCAGGCGATCCCCTCGGCCTGATTGGCGACCGGGTACATCGGCCGGGGAGCCGGGAGGCCCGGGCTCAACGTCTCGCTGACGGCGACTTCGCGAGGACGAGCCACCTGGGGGATCCGTTCCTCGAAGTAGTTCTCCACCGCCTCGTACACCTCGGCGGACCGTTCCGGCGCCTCGATCACGGTTTCGCCGGTCCACAGGTCATGCCATCCGAGTCGCTCGCCGTCCTCTTCCACGAAGAGTCGGTTCTGGCCGTATCGCCGCCACCACGTCACCCTGAGTTCCATAACCCAGTTATCGGACGCGGCCGGAAATCCTTGAGCGGCGGTCCGGAATCACCCGTGTGCAGTACGCCGTCAGGCGTCGACGGGATGCAGTTGCCCAGTGGTGACGTCGTAGATCGCGCCCCCCACCACCAGATTGGTGGGGAGGTAGGGGAGCGCCCGGATCCGCACCAGGTCCGACCGAAGCGTGTCCAACTGATCCTCGACGACCGCGATGTCCAGGCTGCGCGTGTCGTAGCCCGACGCCTCCGCCAGGGCGTCGTGGATCTCCGCCTCGGTCGCGGAGGCCATCTTGCAGTTGGTGTGCGGCATGACCAGCACCCGATTGACGCCGAGCAGGTGAGTTGCGAGGACCAGGGTGCGCAGGACGTCGTCAGTCACGCGGGCGCCTGCGTTGCGCAAGATCTTCACGTCACCGGCGTTCATCCCAACGATCGCCAGGGGGTCGATCCGTGAGTCCATGCAGGTGATGATCGCCAGTCCTTTGCGTGCCACCCCCGACAGTTCCGGGGACCCGAACGTCGCAGCGAACTGCTTGTTGGCGGTCAGGACATCGGCGAAGTCCGCCGCGGGAAAATCCTGGGGTGCGGGCATCAGTTCGACTCACCGCTGGAGTGGCCCGGGAAGACACCCAGTTCGGGGCTCACGATCGGCGCCGCGTTGTTGACCGCCAGGGCCGCCTCGCCGAATCCCACCGAGATCAGCGGGACCTTGCCCGGGTAGACGGCGATGTCGCCCGCTGCGAAGACCCCGGGCAGGTTCGTCGCCATGGTGGTGTCGACGCGGATATGCCGCTTCTCCAGGTCGAGCCCCCATTCGGCCATCGGTCCGATGTTGGCGATGAAGCCGAGGGCGGCGACCACCGTCTGGGCCGGCAGCACCTGGACGGTCCCGTCGGTCTTTGTCGTGACCTCGACCTCGGTGATGGTGTCGTCGCCGCGGACGGCGGTCACTTCGCAGGGGGTGAGCAGGGTGACGCCCAGGTCCCGGGCCCGGTCGAGCATGGCGGCGTGCGCGCGGAACTGGTCGCGGCGATGCACCACAGTGACGCTCGCGGCGATCGGCTGCAGCATGAGCGCCCAATCGATCGCCGAGTCCCCGCCTCCGACGATCACCACATCCTTCCCCGCGTGAGCCTCGGGCTGCGGGATGAAGAACACGAGTCCCCGCTCCGCCCATTCACCACCGGCCGGCAGAGGTCGGGGTTTGAACGAGCCGATGCCGCCGGTGATGATCAAGGCCTTGCTGGTCACCTCGGCTCCGCTGGCCAGGGTGAGGGTCACCGGTCCACCGTCGGGTGCGGCCAGGCTCACCGCCTGGTCGCCCAGCAGGTACGTGGGGGAGAACTGCTCCGCCTGCGCAGCGAGTTCGCTCACGAGTGCGCGCCCACGGATGGTGGGGAACCCAGCGACGTCGAAGATGTCCTTCTCCGGGTACATGGCGGTGATCTGCCCGCCGATCTCGGGCAGGGCATCCACCACCGCGGTGCTCCAGCCCCGGAATCCGGAGTAGTACGCCGCGTACAAGCCGGTGGGTCCGGCACCGACGATGGTCACATCGGTCGTGGTGTCGCTCATCCGAAGGTCACCGGTTCCGGTTCGTTGCCCGGCAGCCACTTGATGCCGCAGCCGAGCGCCGGACGATGGGGCAACGGGACGTCCCGGCCGGATCGGGCCGCGTCGATCGCGCCCCGCAGCAGGTCGCCGGTCAAAGGGGCGCCGTTCTTGGGGCTCGACTCGTCGAAGGCGCCGCGGTAGACCAGGGTGCCGTCGGTTCCGTAGACGAAGAAGTCCGGCGTGCAGGCGGCACCGAAGGTCAGAGCCGCGGACTGGTCGAGGTCCTGCAGGTAGGGGAACTCCCAACCGGCTCGTTCGGCCTGCGCCGACATGCCTGCGATGTCGTCGTCGGGATGAGTGGCGACGTCATTGGAGACGATGGCCACGAACGTCACCCCCTCGTCAGCGGCCGCGGCGATCTGGCCCAGTAACTGCTCGACATGCTGGACGTAAGGGCAGTGGTTGCAGACGAAGGCGACGACCAGGACTCCGGTCCCGCGCAGTGCCTGCAGTGAGACCGGCACGCCGTTCACATCGGGCAGGGTGATGTCGGGGAGAGCGCTCCCCAGCCGGGTGGCCCCGGATTCCACAGCCATGTGTCGAGCCTACCCATCGCGCACCGGTCGAGGTCCGCGGGGTGAGGGCCGCCATCTGCGGGGCGGTTGCCGCCGTTCTGCGGGGTGAGTAGCCGCCGGAGCGCCCACCTCCGCCGGGTGAGTAGCCGCCGGAGCGCCCACCTCCGCCGGGTGAGTAGCCGCCGGAGCGCCCACCTCCGCCGGGTGAGTAGCCGCCGAAGGCGGCGTATCGAAGCCCACCGGGTCGTCGATGCTGGCCCCCAGTTGATGCCGCTGCGCCGGGGTGGGGGTGGGGATCGATCCGGCGGCTCTTGGAGTAGCAGTCGCCGCCCTGCGGGCGGCGCGGTATTGATTGGTGCTTCGCCTCGCTGGCGCTCGGCTGCGCACGCTGGTTCCGCTTGACGCCGCCGGATTCGACCCCACCCCCACCCCGGCTCGGTCTGCTTGGGGGCGCCCCCAGCCCGGCGGGGGGGTCGACCAGGGGCCTGCGGGTTGAGTAGCGCGGAGCGCGTATCGAAACCGCCACAGGTCGGCGGTCACCCAGTGACGGCGGGTGCCGACGGCCTTCAGCGGGGTGGGTGCGGCACTCTGCGGGGTGAGTGCCGCCGCAGGCGGTGTATCGAAGCCCGCTCGGGTCGGCCTGCACGTGGTGATGGGGTGCGGGTCGGAGGTCGGCCTTGGCTTCGATACGGCGCTGCGCGCCTACTCACCCCGCGGCCGGGGTGCTGCGCGGCTACTCACCCTGCGGCCGCCGCCGGAGTCGACCCCACCCCCACCCCGGCTCGGTAGTCCAGGGGCCTGCGGGTTGAGTAGCGGGCGTCAGCCCGCGTATCGAAACCGTCCCAGGTCGGCGGTCACCCGGTGACTGCGGGTGCCGACGGCGTTCAGCGGGGTGGGTGCCGCACTCTGCGGGGTGAGTGCCGCCGGAGGCGGTGTATCGAAGCCCGCTCAGGTCGGCTCTTGCCTGGGTGCGGGTGGTGCGCCCTGGGTGCGGGCCGTGGTCGGCCTTGGCTTCGATACGGCGCTGCGCGCCTACTCACCCCGCGGCCGGGGGTGCTGCGCGCCTACTCACCCCGCGGCCGGGGGACTGTACCTGTGCGGGTCGGAGGGCGGCCTTGGCTTCGATACGGCGCTGCGCGCCTACTCACCCCGCGGCCGGCGGCGCTGCGCGCCTACTCACCCCGCGGCCGGCGGCGCTGCGTGGCTACTCGCGCCGCGGCCGATGGTGCTGCGCGGCTACTCAGCCACCGGGGGAGGCGGGCCGCAGACCGCGGCGATGGCTTTCGTCAGCGGTCGGCCCGTGCCATCACGACGGGGGTCGGGCTCGGGCAGGTCGACCGGGACTCCGGCCGCTGAGGACGCGCGCGGGGGCGCCGCACCAGCCCAGGCGAGTTGGAGCCGGTCCTCACCGCTGCGGAACCGATGGCATCGGACGCCACCAGTGGCGCGACCCTTGGCGGGGTAGGCGCTCAACGGGGTGACCTTTCCGGTGCCGGTGCTCGTGCCTGGCAGGGCGTCCGAGCCGGCGGCGACTGTCACCACACTGCCGTCAGCCCGCGGATCCACCACGCCGCAGAAGACCACCTCGTGGCCCGTGACCAGCTTGATGCCGGCCATGCCGGCGGCACCACGGCCCTGCGGGCGCACCGCCTTGATGGGGAAGCGCAGCAACTGCCCCTCGGAGCTGATCAGCACCAAGTGGTCGGTGTCGCGGTCGGCCTTCGCGCAGCCGACCACCCGATCCTTGTCGGCGAGCTTGATGAGGTCGAACTCGGTGCGGGTGGGCACGTCGTCGATCACCACCCGCTTCACGACACCCCCGGCCGTTCCCAGGGCCATGGTGTCGCCGATCCCTGCCAGTCCCACCACCGTCGTCCGTTTGGGCATGTCGGTGAGCGCCCCGACCGGCGTGCCGCCCGACAGTGCCGGGGCCGCAGTCGTGTCTGCGAGGGCCGGGAGGTCGATCACGGACACCTTGCGCAGCAGACCGTCCGAACACACAAGTCCCACCTGGCCGCGGGTGCTGGCCCGCACCGATGCCACGACGCAGTCGTGTTTGGCCCGCGGACCTTGGCCCGTCGGCAGGTCGGCCCCCGACGTGCGTGCCAAGAGACCGGTGTTGGACAGCATCACCCAGCACGGCGCGTCCGCGACCTCGAGCGGAGCTTCGGCAGCCACCGCGTCGGCCCCGTCTGATTCCAGCAGGATGGTGCGGCGCGGGTCACCCAGCCGCTTGGCGACCTCGGCCAGTTCCTCGGACACCACCCGTTCCAGCTCGCCGTCCCCCTCCAGGATCTGGCTGAGCGACTCGATCGTCCGACGCAGCTCGTCAGCCTCGGCTTCCAGCTCGATCCGGGAGAACTTGGTCAGCCGGCGCAGGGGCATCTCGAGGATGTAGTTGGTCTGCGTCTCGGTGAGTTCGAACGCAGCCATCAGCCGGTGTCGGGCCATGCCGGTGTCATCGCTGCCGCGGATGATCGCGATGACCTCGTCGATGTCGACGATGGCGAGCAGCAGACCTGCCACCAGGTGGAGCCGGTCGGTGGCCTTGGTGCGCCGGAACTCCGAGCGGCGCCGCACCACTTCGAGCCGGTGATCCAGATACACCCGCAGCAGTTGCTTGAGGCCCAGCGTCTGCGGTCGACCGTCCACCAGCGCCACGTTGTTGATGGAGAACTGCTCCTCCAACGGCGTCAGCTTGTACAACTGGGCCAGCACCGCTTGGGGATTGAAGCCGGCCTTCACCTCGATGATCAGACGGAGCCCGTGCTCGGCGTCGGTGAGGTCGGTCAGGTTGCTGATGCCGGTCAGCTTCTTGGCGATCACCAATTCCTTGATCTTCTCGATCACGCGCTCGGGGCCCACCGAATAGGGCAGTGACGTCACCACGATCCCTTGTCGTCGCGGGGTCACCTGCTCGATGCGCGTCGTGGCCCGCATGCGGAAGGAGCCTTTACCCGTCTCGTACGCCTGGCGGATCCCGTCCAAGCCGACGATGAGGCCGCCGGTGGGCAGATCGGGCCCCGGGACGTGCCGGATGAGCGTGTCCAGCGTCGCGTTCGGATGTTTCAGCAGATGCCGGGCGGCAGCGACCACCTCACCCAGGTTGTGGGGCGCCATGTTCGTGGCCATACCGACAGCGATCCCCGAGGCGCCGTTCACGAGCAGGTGCGGGACCGCCGCGGGCAGGACAGACGGCTCCAGTTCGCGGCCGTCGTAGTTGGGCTCGAAGTCGACGGTGTTCTCATCCAGCGACCCGGTCATGTCCAGCGCGGGGGGCGCCAGTCGGCATTCCGTGTAGCGCATCGCTGCCGGTCCGTCGTCGGACGAACCGAAGTTGCCGTGCCCGTCGACGGTGGGAAGACGCAGGCTGAACGGTTGGGCCATGCGCACCAGTGCGTCGTAGATGGCCCCGTCGCCGTGGGGGTGCAGGCGACCCATCACTTCGCCGACCACGCGGGCGCTCTTGACGTGACCGCGGTCGGGCCGTAACCCCATCTGGGCCATCTGGAACAGGATCCGGCGCTGGACCGGTTTCAGTCCGTCGCGGGCGTCGGGCAGGGCCCGGGAGTAGATGACCGAGTACGCGTACTCGAGGAAGGATCCCTGCATCTCCTCGGTGACGTCGACATCCAGGATCGTCTCCCCGCCGGGGGGCGGGGTGGAGCGTGATCGTGCCATGACTCCTCCTGAGGGTGCCGCCGGGACCGAGCGGACGTTCCAGGGTAGGCGGAGTGCGGACCGGGCCTGGGCAACCCCTGGCGCGGGTCGATAGCGTGTCGGTGTGTCCGACATCGGCGAGTACCCCCAGCACTGGGAGGCCGATGCCGTACTCAGCGATGGCAGTGTGGTCCATCTGCGCCCCATCGCGGCGACCGATGAGGACCGGCTGCGCGCCTTTCATGCCAGTCTGTCGCCCGAGACGATCTACTACCGGTTCTTCGCGCCCTATCCCGAGCTGACGAGCAAGGACGTGCGCCGTTTCACGCATGTCGACTACGACGACCGGGTGGCGATCGTCGCCACGGTCGCCGGTGAGATCGTCGGGATCGGCCGCTACGACCGATTCTCCGCCACCGATGCCGAGGTCGCCTTCACGGTGCGCGACGACTATCAGGGCCGCGGGCTGGGATCGGTTCTGTTGGAGCACCTGGCCGTCGCAGCCCGGGAGCGGGGGATCCGACGGTTCGTGGCCGAGGTGCTGCCCGGCAACCGGCGGATGGTGGGCACCTTCTCCCACGCCGGCTACCGGGTCGCGCAGGAACTTGACGAAGGTGTGATCAAGCTGGCGTTCGAGATCGAGCCGAGCGAGACCCTGCGCGCGGTCATGCAGGCGCGCGAACAGCGAGCGGAGGCCCGGTCGGTCGAACGGTTCCTGCAGCCGCGCTCCGTCGCCGTCATTGGTGCGTCCCGGCGTACGGAGTCCTTGGGCAACATCGTCCTGCGCAATCTGCTCGAAGCAGGCTTCGAGGGCCGCCTGTTGCCAATCCATCCGGAAGCGGACATGGTCGCCGGCCTGCCTGCCTATCCCACTCTGACCGCGGCCCCCGGTCCGGTCGATCTGGCCGTCGTGGTCGTGCCTGTGGATCGGGTTCCCGACGTGGTCACCGACAGTGCGGCGGCAGGCGTTCACGCACTCGTCGTCATCTCCGCGGGCTTCTCCGACGCGGGACCGGCAGGTGCGGAGAAGGAGCGGCAACTGGTGGCCAGTATCCGCGAGCACGGCATGCGGCTGGTCGGTCCCAACGCGTTGGGAGTGATCAACACCGACCCCCGGGTGCGACTGCGCGCTGCCGTGCCGGTGCTGGTGCCGCCCCGCGGCCGGATCGCGCTGTTCTGCCAGTCGGCCCCGCTGTCGGTGGCGGCGTTGGACCGGTTGGCCCTGCGTGGCTTGGGGATCTCGACGTTCATCTCGGCCGGGAACCGGGCCGATGTCGCCGGGCACGAACTGCTCCAGTACTGGCGCGAGGACTCCCAGACCCGGGTGATCCTGCTGTACCTGGAGTCCATGGCCAATCCGAGCAAGTTCATCAGGGTGGCGCGCTCGGTCACGCGCCACAAACCGGTCGTCGTGGTCCGTTCGGGCCGGACCAGTCAGTCCTTCCCGCTCGGGGCGCGGCCGCGGCGTACGGGTATCCCGGCGAGCGGCGTGGACCAACTGATCAGTAACGCCGGGGTCGTCGAGACCACGTCCCTCGGGCAATTGATCGATGTCGGCTCGCTACTGGCCTGCCAGCCGTTGCCCACCGGCCGCCGGGTGACGGTGGTCGGTGACTCGCACGAACTGGTGTTACTGGCTGCGGACACGTGCAACACGGCCGACCTGGACGTCGTAGCGCAGACGGTGATCCACGGCCAGTCCTTGGAGGAGGGCTTGTCCGCAGAACTGGCCCAGATCACCGCCGGCGGGGCCACCGACGCGATCCTCGTCGTGCACGTACCGCCGGCCCGAAGTGACGATCAGCCGGTCCGCCGCGCCCTTCTGGAAGGTGCATCGGACGCCACCGTCCCGGTACTCGCCGTGTTGCATGCCGAGGACGGCAACAGTTCCCTGATCCCCGCGGAGGGTCCGGACGGGTCGGTGGGCCACGGGTCGGTGCCGTTCTTCGGCACGGTCGAGGAAGCGGTGCAGTGCCTGAGCCGGGTCGTGGATCACGCCGAGTGGTTGCGACGTCCGGCCGGCGAGATCCCGGAACTGCCCGATGTGGACAGTGAGTCGGCCCGCGCCCTTGTGTCGGATGTCCTGGCTGATTCCCATGAGCGCCGCACCGTGCCCCTCGTCGGTACCCAACTGGCGGAACTGTTGGCCTGCTACGGCATCCGCCTGTGGCCGGTGCAGCCGGCGGCCAGCGAGGACGAGGCGGTTGCCGCTGCCGACGAGGTCGGCTGGCCCGTGGCCCTCAAGACCACTGACCCCCGCATGAGTCGGCGGGGGGTCTTCAGCGGGGTCCGGCTCAACCTCGAGAACGAACAGGCGCTGCGCTCGGCGTACCTGTCGCTGGCCGCATCCCTGGACTCCGACGCCCGCAGTCAGTTGGTCATCCAGTCCATGGCGCCACCGGGCGTGCATGTCATGTTGCGCACCCAGGAAGACCCCTTGTTCGGTCCGGTGGTGTCATTCGGATTGGGAGGCGCCATCCCGGAGCTGCTCGAGGACCGGGCCTACCAGATCCCGCCGATCACCGACTCCGACGCTGCGCGTCTGGTCCGCGGACCAGCAGCAGCCAGCATCCTCTTCGGTTACGGCGGCAGTGAACCGGTGGATATCGCCGCGCTCGAAGACCTGGTACTGCGGTTGGGTCGGATGTCCGACGAACTGCCCGCCCTCGCCCAACTCGACCTGAACCCGGTGATCGTGGGCCGGCGCGGGGTGGCGGTGCTGTCCGCGTCGGCATGGCTGCGCACTGCGGACGCTCGCGGCGACTCCGAGGCCCGTCGTCTCACCGATCTGTGACTGCCTCCGGCGCCCACGGGGTGGATAATGGCGCGATGAGCACTGGGGTACGAGATCTGCTGCGCCGCGACATCGAACGGTCGGGCTACTACCCGGCGCTCGTGGATGATTCGCTGACGACGGCGCTGGGCTCGGAGGAACTGACCGACTTCGTGGTGCACCACGAAGCCACGTTCGATCGCGACGAGTTGCGGCGGCATGCGACCGTCCTGGCGTTGACCGGGTCGCGGCTGATCATGCAGCACACCGACGAACATCCCGCCGACGAGTCGTATCCCACGCCGTACGCCACGTCGGTGACCGAAGCGGTGACGCTGTCGGCCGTCGATTCCGTGGTCGTGACCCGGGTGGTCCCGACCCCGGAGAACTACCGGCCGGGCGGCAGCCCCGCCGAAGTCGTGCTGACGATCGGATGGGGCGCGGTCCAGCGCATCGAGCTGGAACCCGCCACCTGCGGCGACCCTGCCTGCGAAGCGGACCATGGCTACAGCGGCACCAGCTCCAGCGACGACCTGTCACTGCGGTTCTCGGCGGCTGCCGACGGTGAGGACGTGGTGGTGCGCGCACTCGGGTTCGCCGAGGCGTTGTCCCAGTCCACCGGTGCGGCGCGTTCGTGATCCCACCTGAGTACGGGTCCCGCAGTATCACCGACCTGGTCGGATCGGTGTGTGACGGACTGGCCCTACCCGGTGCCTGGGACGTCCTTGGACTGGGCTGCGGCACTCGCACCGTGATCGTGGTCATCGACGGATTGGGCCACCACCAACTGGCCGATCACGCGCACCTGGCCCCCACTCTGGCGGCGGGGCAGCGGGGCGTGCTCACATCGGTGGTCCCCAGCACCACGCCGGTGGCGTTGACCTCACTCGGAACCGGGTTGGCCCCCGGTGCCCACGGTTTGGTGGGGGCCGGCTTCCGCTACGACGGTGGGCTGCTGTATCCGTTGGCCTGGGGCGAGTACCCCCGGGCCGACGAGGTCCAACCCGAATCGACCTGGTGGGAACGGGCCCGCCGGGCGGGCGTGGCCGTGACGATCGTGAGCCCGCGCGCCTACCGTGCCGGGGGGCTCACCGGGGCCGCGCTGCGTGGGGGCGACTACTGGGGCGCCGACGGGCCGGGGGAACGGGTGGCCGCCATCGCCGAGGCGGTGGCCCGGGGGGACCGCTCCCTGGTCTACGGCTATTGGGAGTTCCTGGACCGTGCCGCCCACATGTTCGGCGTTGACTCGCCCCAGTACCGCGCCGAACTCGTCGCGGCAGATCGGTGGGTGGAACAGCTTCTCCGTTCCTTGCCGGCCGGGGTGCGAATGGTCGTCACCGCCGATCACGGGGTGATCGACTGCGCTGACGTCGTCGACCTCGATGACCATCCGATGCTGTACGAGGGAGTCGACGAGGTCGCCGGAGAGCCCCGATTCCGGCACGTGTACACCACACCCGGGGCAGCCGGTGCGGTGGCGGACCGGTGGCGCGCGGAGTTGCGCGGGGTGGCCCGCGTCCTGGAGCGCGACGAGGCGATCGAACTCGGGTGGTTCGGTCCGGTGGACAGCGAGACCCGATCACGCATCGGTGATGTCATCGCGGTGGCGGAGGGCACGGTGCGTCTGGCGGTGCCGAGCCGGGACGCGGGGGTCTCGGCGCTGATCGGTCAGCACGGCGCCCTGAGTGCGGCGGAGATGGACGTGCCCCTGATCGACCTGGGCGGTTGAGCGCCGACGTCAGCGTTCGTCGCGGGGGGAGCCGAACAACACTTCGTCCCAGCGGGGACCCTCGCCGTCGTCGTCGCGCAGCGCCGGTTGGCGGGGATCGGGGTGGGGAGCCGGCTGGCTCACGGCCGGCGCGTCATGCCCTGGCGCCGGGTCCGGCGCACGGTTCTGAAGGCGGCCCGCCGGATGGTTTCCGGCATACGCAGGGCGCTCGCGGGGTGGCTCGTCGTCGCTGACCCCGATGAGCCGGGGCCGGTTGTCGTCGGGCAGTCCCTGCTCGATGAACCAGCGGGCCTCGTCGTCCTCAGCGGCCAACGAACCGGCCTCCGAGTCGAACGACCAGGTCGCCACGCGGTCTCCTTTGCCTGCGGGATAGGCCAGCAGGACCGTCCACAGACCGTCATCCCGACGCCAGGAGTCCCAGCGGATGCTGTCCTCGTCGATGCCGCGTTCCACGAGCCGTCGGACGACCACATCACCGAGCGTCGGGTCCTCTTCGCCCCGACCGACGGGACAGGCCTGCGCCTTCTCCGCGATCCAGCCCCGCTCCTGCAGCACCGGAGCCGCGAAGGCCTCGACCCGGTCGACGTTCCAGCCAGAGAACTCGGCCACCTCGGTCGGGGTCGCCCCGGCCCGCAGCCTGGCCTGGATGTCGCGGGCGGTGACCGGGGTGTCGGACACATCCATGTGGGTCCGGCCGCCCCGGGTCGCGGACCGCAGCCGTTCATCGATGGGCAGGCGGAACCGGCTGCCGTCGCCGCTGGACAGGATGAGCGCAGCGCCGTCATCGGACAGCCCCACGAACGTCAGGTTCTGCATCGGACCCCTTGTGTGTTCGGACCCAGGGTACGCGGTCGGCCACCGACTCCCGTGTCGCCTCGCGGGTCGGTCGGGGCGTCGTGCGGATCTGCGCGGGGTGACGCTGTCTGGATACGGTGGACCGGTGCGAGCAGACCAAGTCGATGCCCTCGTGGTGATGTCTTTCGGCGGACCGGAGTCCATGACCGAGGTCATGCCGTTCCTCAGACACGTCGTGTCCGGTCGCAACATCCCCGATGAACGGCTCGCGGCGGTGGCCGAGCAGTATCGGGCCTTCGACGGGGTGTCCCCGCTGAACGGGCACAACCGCGACCTGGTCGCCGCGCTGCGGGAAGCGGCACCGGACCACTGGCTGGGTGAGCGGGTGTACCTGGCCAACCGCAACTCACCACCGTTCCCGGCCGATACCTTCGCCGCCCTGGCCGACGCCGGGATCCGGCGCGTCGCAGCTTTCGTCACCAGTGCCTACTCGTCGTACTCCGGGTGCCGCCAATACCGCGAGAACCTCGCCACCGGGGCGTCGGCGACCGGTATCGAAGTGGCGGTGCTCGATCGGTTCCATGATCACCCGCTGTTCCGTGAGATCTGGGCCGACCGGGTGGTGGCGGCGCGCCCGGCGCCCGGCGATCGGGTCATCTTCGTCACGCACTCGTTGCCCGTCGCCCAGGCCCGGGGGGTCGTGCCCGGCATCTCGGGGTACCTCCCCCAACACGAGGCGGTGGCGGGGGCAGTGGCCGAGGCCGCGGCCGTCCGCGGGGAAGCGCCGGTGGATTGGACCTTGGCGTTCCAGTCCCGCTCGGGACCACCGCATCAGCCGTGGCTGGAGCCGGACATCAGCGAGGCGATCGCGGCGGCCGCCGCCGACGGCATCTCTCGGGTGATCGTGGCGCCCATCGGGTTCTGTGCCGACAATCTGGAGATCCGGTGGGACCTCGACACGGTCGCAGCCGCCACGGCGGCCGACCTCGGGATCGCCATGCACCGGCTCGATCCGCCCCAGTCCGACCCACGGTTCACCCGACTCGTGTGGGATCTGTTCGCGAGCAGTAGTGGGGTGTCGTGCCGGATGGACTGCTGCCCCAACCTTCGGGGGCAACTGCCGGCGGTCGGCGAGGCGCCGTGACCGAGTCGGAGTCCGCGGACCTCGCCGAGCTGGCGCTGGAGATCGCCCGCGAGGCGGGCGCTTTCCTGCTGGCCGGTTCCGACCGGGTGGAAGCCGTCGGGAGCAAGTCGTCGGTGCACGATCTGGTCACCCAGATGGACCGGGAGTCGGAATCGCTCATCCGCGCCCGGATCGCGGCGGTCCGACCCGACGATCAGGTGGTGGGTGAAGAAGAAGGAGCCGTGGGCGCACCGGCTCGCGTCCGGTGGATCGTCGACCCGCTCGACGGCACCGTGAACTACTTCTACGGACAACGGTCCTGGGCGGTGTCCATCGGCATCGAGATCGACGGGATCCCGAGCGCCGGTGTCGTCGTGGCCCCGGGATTGGGGGAGGAGTACCTGGGCGTCGCCGGTGTGGGCAGTTGGGCGGTGCGCCGCGACGGTCGCACCCGGCTGCACGTGTCGGAGGTGACCGAACTGTTCGATGCCGTCGTCTCCACCGGGTTCGGCTATGTCCAGGAACGTCGGGCTCGCCAGGCCGTGGTGGTGGCGGAACTGCTGCCGCAGGTGCGCGACATCCGGCGGGTGGGGGCGGCCGCGATCGATCTGTGCTGGGTGGCGCGTGGTGCCCTCGACGCCCACTACGAGCGCGGCCTGCAGGACTGGGACCGGGCCGCTGGGGCAGTGATCGCCCAGGAGGCCGGGGCCCGCGTCACCGGACCGGGCGGCGGCCCCCACTCACCGGAACTGACGGTGGCGGCCAACCCCGTTCTTCATGATCGGCTCGCCGCCGTCCTGCACCAGCTGGGTGCCGACGGCGGCCCCTGAACCCTGATCGGATCCCGGCCGGCCGGACGCATCAGGACAGGCAGTCGGAGCAGATCCGGGCCTTCGGGTCGGCCAACTGGCTGATGTGATGCACAAGGAAACACTCGGTACAGGTGAACTCGTCGGACTGCACCGGCTCGACCCGGACCTCCAGGCTCTTGTCCGACAGGTCGGCGCCGGGGAGTTCCAGATTCTCGGCCGCCTCGGTCTCATCGACGTCCACGTTGGAACTGCCCCGCGATGTGCTGCGGGCCTTCAGTTCTTCAAGGCTCTCGTCGGTGACGTCATCATCGGTCTTGCGGGGGGCGTCGTAGTCGGTGGCCATCGCTTCGGTGCTCACTCCTGACTGGTCTCATGTGCGGCCTCGGCATTCTGCCCTACCTGCCCGCTCGCGTCACCCCCCACATCCGCGGGAAGTGACCTGCGCGACACCGGCCGAACCGAAGTCCGGGGAGTCCTGCACTGAGCGACGGCTGGCGCCGTGGCATTCTTATCCATCCAGCGTCCCCGGGAGTGCGAACATGCCCCTTTACGCCATAGGCGAACACGAGCCACAGATCGACCCGACGGCGTTCGTCCATCCGGACGCGGTGATCATCGGACAGGTCTCGGTAGGGCCCGAAGCCACGGTGTGGCCCGGCGCGGTGTTGCGTGGTGATCATGGGTCGATCCGCATCGGGGCCCAGACGTCGATCCAGGACGGCACGGTGGTGCATTGCACCGCGACGCTGGACACCGTGGTGGGGGACCGGTGTGTGATCGGACACCGTGTCCACCTTGAGGGGTGCACGATCGAGGACGACTGCCTGGTCGGGTCCGGGGCGGTGGTGCTCCATCGTGCGGTGATCCGGTCCGGTGCCCTGGTTGGCGCCCAGGCCCTGGTGACCAACGACACCGAGGTTCCGTCGGCAGCCATGGCCCTCGGGGTACCGGCCCGGATCCTGCCGGACCGGGTGGCGCCCGGTGCGCATGCCGATGCGGTGGCGACCTATGTCGGCAACGCCCACTGGTACAACGCCGAACTGCGTCGGCTGGACTGACGGATCATGCCATGACCGCCAGGTCGCGGTCCGCGGCGGCTTTCGCGCTGGCCTTGGTGACCTGACGGGTGACTGTCGTGTTGACGATGGCCGCCACCATGGCGCCCGCGGCCGCGTACAACAGGACGTTGCGCAAGGGGGTCTCGAGATCGTCAGCGGCCGGCGGGGTGTGCCCCGTGGCCGCTCGGTAACCGCCGGTCAGGGCCCGCTGGGCGAGCCACACCCCACCCATCGCGATGAAAGGGGCGCTCAGGCGCAGGGCGTCGGCACGGGTCACGGTCGGCTCCTTCTCCAGCGGATCGGGTCCTACCCTGCCTGCTCCGGCAGCGGAAGGCCAGCGAACGCGGCCGACTGGTGCCGAATCGCGGCGGCCAGGGCGTCGGGGTCGCGGGTACTGATGAGCCAGGTCGGATGCGGATCATCCGGGTCGGTGACCTGGATGCGGACGGCACGTCCCGATGCCCACGTGCGCAGCAGGGTGTACGCGGCCGGGTCGAAGTCCCTGGTCCGTGCCAGTGCCGAAGCCTCGAGGTCCAAGGGCGTGGTCCGCCCCACCCACCGCAAGGGAAGCCGGGCGCGCCCCGCCCGCACCACCCGGTCATCGACAGCCACCACGCTGCTGGTGGCCACGAGCAGTGCCCCCAGCCCCACTCCCACGACCAAGGCGCTGCCGATGGCCGCACCCACGCCCCAGGCGTAGCCGTAGGCCACCGCCACCATCGCGGCGAACGCGGCCACCGCCGACCACAGCCACCACGGCGGCAGCAGACGTTCGCGATAGACCACCTGGGAGCCGTCCTGGCCCTCGACCCAGGAGTCGCGGGGTGTCTGATCGGTCATGACCCGATGGTGCCACGCCCGATCACGGTGCCCGGCGCGATCACCGGCCCGATACGCTCGCAGCGTGAGCACGACTCCCGTTCGTCATCCGCAGGCGCCGGCCCCGGGAAGTGAACTTCCGAGTCACTTCCCCTACTGCTTCGGTTGTGGGAGGGACCATCCCAGTGGGCTGCATCTGACCATGCTCGCCGGACCGGGCCTCACCATGTCCGGCCGTTTCACTGTGGCCGAGGAGCATCAAGGGGCACCGGGTCTGGTCCATGGGGGTGTACTGGCCGCAGCCTTCGACGAAGTGCTGGGCGCCTGCAACTGGCTGTTGCTCGCCCCTGCGGTGACGGGACACCTGGAAGTCGACTTCCGCAAACCGGTCCCGGTGGGACGCACGGTGATCATCGACGCCCAGGTGGATGCCGTCGACGGTCGCAAGGTGATGACCTCGGGCGTGGGGCACTTCGACGACGGCACCCTGGTCGCGGAGGCCTCGGGCCTGTTCGTCCAGGTGCCGTTGGAACACTTCGCGGAACACGGCCGGCGGCGCGACGTCGACGATCTTGCCCGCGAGCTGGGTTCCGGGTTGGAGTTGAATCCATGAGTGAGGTGGACGTGCTGATCCAGCGGTTGGATCCGGAGGTGCCGCTTCCCGCGGGCGCACATCCGGGCGACGCGGGTCTGGATCTGGTGACGACCCGCGACGCCACCATCGCCCCGGGGGAGCGGGACCTGCTGCCCACAGGTGTCGCGCTGGCGTTGCCGAACGGATACGCCGCTTTTGTGGTGCCCCGCAGTGGTCTTGCGGTCCGGCACGGGGTGAGCCTGGTCAACTCCCCGGGGACCATCGATGCCGGATACCGCGGCGAGATCAAGGTGTGTGTCGTCAACCTGGACCCGGCGGACCCGGTCAGTTTCCGACGAGGGGACCGGATCGCGCAGTTGCTGGTGCAACCGGTGCCCCGGGTGCGGTTGCATGAGGTGCAGCAATTGCCCGGGAGCGACCGGGGCGACGGTGGCTTCGGCTCCACGGGGACGGGACCTAGGGAAGGACAGCACTAGTGTTCAAGCGCCGCAAGGGACAAGGTGAGGACGTCGAGGACCTCGAGGTCGATGTCGAGGCCGTCGACGAGGACACGGAAGCCGACGACAACGACTCCCCGGTCGAATACGACCGCGCCGCGGGACCGTGGGACATCTCGGAGGTCGACGAGCCGGACGCGATGGCGGCCGAACGGATCGACTTCGGAGCCATCCAGGTGCCCCTGATCCCGGGTATGGAGGTCCGGGTCGAGATCGACCCGGAGTCCAACGAGCCCGCTGCCATCACCCTGGTCCATGGCGAAGGCGCCGTACAGGTCCGAGCATTCGCCGCACCCCGATCGGGTGGCGGCTGGCAGATCACCCTCGATGAACTGCGCGCGCAGATCAGTGGCGACGGGGGCACTGTCGAAGAGTCCGTGGGTCCCTTCGGCGGCGAGGTGGCGGCTGCCGTCCAGGGTGAGGACGAGAACGGGCAGACGGTCGTCCAGCCGGTCCGATTCGTCGGTGTGGACGGGCCCCGGTGGAGCCTGCAAGGGGTCATGTTCGGCGCAGGCGCCGACCCCGCCGCTGCGGGTGATCTGGAGGACGTGTTCCGGTCGTTGGTCGTCATGCGTGGCGATACGGCCATGCCGTCGGGGATGCCGCTGCCGCTGTCGCTGCCCGAACAGGTGCCCGGCGACGTGGAGCAGTCAGGGCCTGCCGATCAGTGAACCGCTCTGCTGAGTACGGTAGTGGCGCCGGCCGATGAGCGCCAGCCTCGTCATGGCGCACGGCGCGGGTTCACACGCCGGGTTCCTCGTCCGCGCGTTCCCTGATGATCGAACCGGACTGCGCCTGCGCGCAGTGGACGACCGCACTGGTCGGATCGACCGCATCATGAACGCCCTGGCCGCCGAAGCGGTCGATCACACGGTGGTGCTCGGCGGGGTGTCACTGGGCGCGCACGCCGCTGCCACCCTGCTCGCCCGCGCCGACCTTCCCCGCCAGATCGTGGCCGGCGTGTTGGTGATGCCGGCGTGGACCGGGGCACCGGACCGGGTCGCGCACCTGACCGCGGCCGCCGCCGACGCGCTGGCGGTCCTCGGACCCGACGGCGTGCTCGCCGAACTCGATTCCCAGGACTGGGTCACCGGTGAGCTGGCTGACGCCTGGTCCCAGCGCGATCCGGCGGAATTGGTGTCCGAGTTGTGGCAGGCGGCCCAGCAGGCTGCCCCGGACCGTGGGGCTTTGCGACGGATGCCGGTGCCGTGTGTCGTCGTGGCGCTGGCGGATGATCCACTGCATCCCGAGTCGGTGGCCCGACAGTGGGCGGAACTGATCCCTCGGTCGCAGCTGGTGGTGATCGGCCGCAACCAGCCGTCGGTCGACCTGGCGTGTTTTGGTGACACCGTGGCCGGAGCCCTGACCGATCTCGGTGTCCTCGGCTGATCGATCGGGCCTGAGCGGTCTGGTCCGAGCGGTGGCCGCCCTGGCTGATCCGGGTTTAGCCTGGGACTCATGGGACTTCTCGACACGGCCCGCCGATCCCGCTTCATCAATGGGCTGTCGCGCAGCGCCGCGGAAGAGAGCGACCTGCAGCAGGTCGCGGTCGAGGCGGGAGCCACTCCCATCAATGCCTGTCGCCGGGGAGAGGTGATCACGGCGTGTGGTGTGCTCAACAGCGTCATGGTCAAACCCCGGGCTGGGGTGCCCACCGTGGAAGCAGACCTGTATGACGGCACCGGTCACATGACCTTGATCTGGCTGGGTCGTCGGCAGATCGCCGGCGTCGAGGCCGGGCGTTCCCTGACCATCACCGGCCGGATGACCTGCATGGGCGACGGGACAGTGACCACCATCTTCAATCCGCGCTACGAACTGCGTCCGCGCGGCACCACATGACCGACGAGAAGGCCCCCGAACGTCAGCACGACGACAGCCCCGTCACCTCCGGCGAGATGTCGCGCGCCTTGGCCGACGGGATCGGCGGGAGTCGGGGACTGATCGACTCCGGCCTGCCGACGGCGGTCTTCCTAGTCGTGTACCTGGTCTCCGGTTCAGCCTTGATGCCGTCGGTGTGGGCGGCGCTGGGAGCCGGGCTGGTCGTGGCGGTGGTGCGCAAGGTCCGCGGCGAACCACTGCAGCAGGTGCTCGCTGGTCTCATCGGCGTGGGCATCGCCGCCTTCCTGGCCGCCCGCACCGGTCGGGCCGAGGACTTCTTCCTTCCGGGCATCCTCATCAACATCGTCTATGCCCTGGGCTTCGCCGGATCGGCGCTGATCCGGCGTCCGCTCGTGGGGTACGCCGCCGGCGCGGTCACCGGTGATCTCACCTCGTGGCGGGACGATCATCGGGCCCGCAGCGCCGCCACCGCAGCGACGTGGTTGTGGGCGGGGATGTTCTTCGTGCGGGTCCTGGTCCAGGTGCCGCTGTACCTGGCCGGGCTGGTGGGGGCGCTGGGTGTGACCAAGTTGGTCATGGGATGGCCGCTGTTCTTGCTGGTGGCCTACCTGTCCTACCGGATCATGGCCCCGGTGCTGACGCACAAGGATCGGACCGCAGTGACCGAGGACCCGGCACCGGCCGCGGAGGAGTAGCGCCGACGGGTACCCGGACTCAGTCCTCGTCGTCGGCGCGCCGATGCACGTGGCCAGGAGCGAGCAGTTCCTGCAGTGCTTCCTCCTGGGTGGGGGAACAGACGAACAGCAACTCGTCGCCGGACTCCAGGGGATCGTCGGCAGACGGCGCGATGACATGGGTTCCCCGCACGATCGCCACCAGGGCCGTGTCGGGCGGCCAGGCCACATCGCCCACGCGGGAACCGACGATGGTCGAGTCTGCCGGCAGCGTCAGTTCGACCAGGTTCGCCTCGCCCTGCCGGAACGTGAACAGCCGGACCAGGTCGCCCACGGTCACTGCTTCCTCGACCAAGGCGGACAGCATGCGCGGGGTGGACACCGCCACATCGACCCCCCAGGACTCGTCGAACATCCACTCGTTCTTGGGGTGATTGACGCGAGCGACCACGCGGGGCACGCCGTACTCGGTCTTGGCGAGCAAGGAAACCACCAGGTTCGCCTTGTCGTCCCCCGTCGCAGCCACCACCACCTGACAGTTGGGCAGATCGGCCTCGTTCAGTGACGCGATCTCGCAGGCGTCGGCGAGCAGGATCTCGGCCCCCTTGACGACGCTGCCCGAAACGATCTCCGGATCTCGGTCGATCAACAGGATGTCGTGGCCGTTGGCGATGAGCTCCCGCGCGATACTGCGCCCGACTTTGCCGGCACCGGCGATCGCGACTCTCACTTGTTCTCCTTGGGCGCCTCGGCGAGGGCCGCTTCGACCTGGGCCCGCTCGTCCACCTTCATGATGATGTGCAGCAGGTCCCCCTCCTGCAGGACTGTGTCGGGTTCCGGCAGCACTCCCGCCCCGTAGCGGGTGAGGAAGGCGATCCGTGACCCGGTCATCTCACCGATCCACCGGATCCGATGCCCGATCCAGGCCGGGTGGACCGACGCCTGGGCGAGGATCACCGTCCCGCTGGGATCACGCCATTCCTCCGACGCCCCCTCGGGCAGGAGTCGGCGCAGCATCTGGCCCGTGGACCAGGCCACGGTCGCGACGGTCGGGATACCCAGGCGTTCGTAGATCTCGGCTCGCTTGGGGTCGTAGATCCGGGCGACGACATTCTCGACGCCGAAGGTCTCGCGGGCGACGCGCGCCGCCAGGATGTTGGAGTTGTCACCACTGGAGACCGCGGCAAAGGCGTGGGCCCGTTCGATGCCGGCCTCTCGCAGCCGATCCCGGTCGAACCCGACCCCCGTCACGGTCTGGCCCCGGAAGGTGGGACCGAGTCGGCGGAAGGAACTAGGGTCGCGGTCCAGCACGGCCACCGAGTGGCCCTCGCCCTCGAGCTTCAGCGCCAAGGCGGAGCCGACACGGCCACAGCCCATGATCACGATATGCACGCCTGACGTCCCCTCTCGGACGGTTCGCCCAACGCTACACGGAACCGTTCCGGTGAGTGCGGCGGAGGAGCAGGGTCTGGCCCCGAGCGCCGTCCGATGGTCCTACGATGGGGAATCGTGCCCCTGTCGGAATACGCGAAGCGCATCTTGGTGGGTCGGGCGCTCCGCAGCGACAAGCTGGACGAGACCCTGCTCCCCAAACGGATCGCCCTTCCGGTCTTTGCTTCGGACGCCTTGTCGTCCAACGCGTACGCCACCCAGGAGATCCTGGTCGTCCTGGCCTTGGGCGGGGCGTCGCTGTACACCTTCGGGCCCTGGATCGCGGCGGCGGTCATCGTCGTCTACTTCGTCGTCGTCGCGTCCTACCGTCAGAACGTCCATGCCTACCCGTCGGGGGGCGGCGACTACGAGGTGGTCTCGACCAACATCGGACCACGAGCCGGGGTGTTGGTCGCATCGTCGCTGCTGGTCGATTACGTCCTCACGGTGGCCGTCAGCATCTCAGCGGGGGTGGCGAGCCTGGCATCGATCTCCGACTTCGTCGCGGATCACACCGTCGCCATCGCCCTGCTAGCGATCGTCGGGATCACTTTCCTGAATCTGCGCGGGGTGCGCGAGGCGGGCGCGCTCTTCGCCATCCCCACGTACCTGTTCATGCTCACGATCGGGGTCATGGTCATCACAGCCGTGGTCAAGATCGCCAGCGGCGAACAACTGATGGCGGAGAGTGCCGGCTGGGAGATCCGGGCCGAGCACGAATATGCCGGCTTGGCCCTTGCCTTCCTCATCGCGCGGGCCTTTTCGTCCGGCACCACCGCGCTCACGGGCATCGAGGCGATCGCCAACGGGGTACCGGCCTTCCGGGTCCCCAAGAGCCGCAACGCCGCGACCACGCTGCTCGCGCTCGGTCTGATCTCCACGACGATGTTCGCCGCGATCACTCTGTTGGCGATCAAGACCGGTGTGAAGGTCACCGACAACAACGCCGATCTCATCGGGTTGCCCGCCGGCCAGCAGCAGAAGACCGTGATCGTCCAGATCGCCCAGGCCGTCTTCGGCAACTGGGACTGGGCCGTGGTCATCATCTCCATCTCGACGGCGCTGATCCTGGTACTGGCCGCGAACACCGCGTTCAACGGATTCCCGGTGCTGGGTTCCGTGCTGGGACGCGACGGCTACCTCCCGCGTCAGTTGCACACCCGCGGTGACCGACTGGCGTACAGCAACGGGATCCTGGCGCTGGCGACGATGGCGGCGATCCTCGTGTTCGCCTTCCGGGCGAATGTCAGCGCTCTCATCCAGCTCTACATCGTGGGCGTCTTCATCGCTTTCACGCTCAGCCAGACCGGCATGGTGATCCACTGGACCCGGCTGCTCAAAGGACCGGGCGCGGCGGACCGGCGCCGTCAGATGATGCGGTCGCGGGTGATCAACTTCATCGGGGCCGGGATGACCGGGACCGTCCTCGTGATCGTCATCGCGACCAAGTTCCTCCGTGGGGCGTGGATCGTCTGCATCCTGATCCCGCTGCTCTACCTGCTCATGCAGGCGATCCATCGCCACTACCAACGGGTCAGCGAGGAGTTGGCGCTGGATCGTAGTGACGAGAAGGTGATGCTGCCGTCCCGAGTCGTCGCCCTGGTTCTCGTGTCCAAGATCCACAAGCCCACCCTGCGGGCCCTGTCCTATGCCCGCGGCAGTCGCCCCGCGGTCCTGGAAGCGATCACCGTGAACGTGGATCCGGCCGACACCCAGGCCTTGATGGCGGAATGGGAACGACGCGAGATCCCGGTCCCGCTGCGGGTACTGGATTCCCCGTACCGCGAGATCACCAGGCCCATCGTCAGCTATGTCAAGGGGCTGCGTCGCGAATCACCCCGGGACCTGGTGGCGGTGTACGTGCCGCAGTACGTGGTGGGCCATTGGTACGAACATCTGCTGCACAACCAGTCGGCATTGCGGTTGCGGGCCCGGTTGATGTTCTCCAAGAGCGTCGTGCTGGTGACCGTTCCCTGGCAGTTGTCGTCGGCGGTTGACCGGGGCGACCTGCCTGAAGGAGACGTGGCCGCAGCGGTGCGGATCGGCACCGCCGAGCAGGAGCTGCCCGGGGATCGCCTTCCCAGCGATGATCTCCCCCGATGATCACGCTGACGCTGGATCGGATCGCCCATGGCGGCCACTGTGTCGCGCGACATGACGGCCAGGTCGTGTTCGTGCGTCACGGCATCCCGGGCGAGACCGTCGAAGCCCGGATCACCGGGCGGGGGAAGGGCGATCGATACCTGTTCGCCGACGCCGTCACTGTGATCGACCCGTCGCCGGACCGGGTCACGCCCGACTGTCCGGTGGCCGGTGAGTGCGGCGGCTGCGACTTCCAGCACATCACCGAAGCCCGGCAACGACAACTGAAGGCCCAGGTGATCACCGAACAACTCGCCCGGCTCGGAGGGGTGGAACTGCCCGTGACGGTCCAGGCCGTCCCGCGTGCCGAGATGGGGTGGCGCACCAGGGCCCGGTTCGTCGCGGACCGCGACGGTCGCTGGGGACTGCGCCGCCACTCGTCGCATGACGTTGTCCCGGTCGAGTCTTGTCCCATCGCGACCACTGCGGTCAACGATGTGCTGATGGGCCAGGCCCCGGGTGCTCCCGGTGATCACCTCCTGATCGTCGACCCGGGGGAGGGCGCGCAGGTGGTGGGCCGTCCCGCCCCGCTGGTGACCAGGCGCGTGGCCGACCGTACGTTCGAGGTCCCTGCCGACGGTTTCTGGCAGGTCCATCCGGGGGCGCCCGAGGCCCTGCTCGCCGCGGTCGCCGAGCACGTCAAGGGGGTGCCGGCGTGGTGGGACCTGTACTGCGGGGCCGGATTGTTCGCCGGTGTCCTGGCCGAACCCGGACAGCGTGTAGCTGCGGTCGAGGGGGACCGCCGCGCGGCAGTGGCCGCCCGGCGCAACCTCGCCGATCGCCCAGGGGTGCACGTCGTGCGCAGTGACATCGGTCAATGGCTTCGGCGCACCGGCAGCCGGCCGACCACCGTGGTGCTCGACCCCCCGCGATCAGGGGCCGGTCGAGGGGTCATCGATGGCATCACCGCATCGACGGCGACGACCGTTGTCCATGTGGCGTGCGATCCGGCAGCGCTGGGGCGCGACGTCGGACGGTACCGGGCCGCTGGTTGGAAGATCTCGGGTATCACCGGCTTCGACTTGTTCCCCATGACCTATCACGTCGAAGCAGTGGCTGTGCTCACCCGACCTGCACCTTCCGGGGCTCACGTCACGACCTAGACTGGGCATCTCCGCCGTATGAAAGGGAGCCGATGACATCGGTCAACAGTTTCCAGGCCCGTTCCCCCCTCACCGTCGGCGATCGCACCTTCGACATCTACCGACTCGATGTGCTGCCGACAGCGGCACACCTGCCGTTCACCCACAAGGTGTTGCTGGAGAACCTGCTGCGCACCGAGGACGGTGCGAACGTCACCGCCGACCAGATCCGCACGCTCGCCGAGTGGGACGCCGCTGCCGAGCCCTCCGAGGAGATCCAGTTCACGCCCGCGCGGGTGATCATGCAGGACTTCACGGGTGTGCCCTGCGTGGTGGACCTGGCGACCATGCGCGAGGCGGTGCGCGATCTCGGCGGAGATCCGGAACGGATCAACCCCTTGGCCCCGGCCGAGTTGGTCATCGACCACTCCGTCATCGCCGACTTCTTCGGGACCTCCGACGCCGCTGAACGCAACGTGGATCTGGAGTACCAACGCAATCGGGAGCGCTACCAGTTCCTGCGGTGGGGCCAGAGCGCCTTCTCCCAGTTCAAGGTCGTCCCCCCCAGCACCGGCATCGTGCACCAGGTCAACGTCGAGGCACTCGCCCGGGTGATCATGTCCGCGGACGGGGTGGCCTACCCGGATACGTGTGTCGGCACTGACTCCCACACCACCATGGTCAACGGCCTCGGCGTTCTCGGGTGGGGCGTCGGGGGGATCGAAGCCGAAGCCGCCATGCTGGGCCAGCCGGTCTCGATGCTGATCCCGCGAGTCGTCGGATTCCGACTCAGCGGTCAGCTGCCCGACGGCGCCACCGCCACCGACCTCGTCCTGGTCATCACCGAGATGTTGCGCGACCACGGAGTCGTCGGGAAGTTCGTGGAGTTCTACGGCGACGGGGTGGCCGCCGTCCCGCTGGCGAACCGCGTGACCATCGGCAACATGAGCCCGGAATACGGGTCCACGGCAGCCGTCTTCCCGATCGACGACGAGACGTTGAACTACCTACGCCTCACGGGGCGCACGAGTGAACAGATCGAGCTGGTCGAGACCTATGCCAAGGCCCAGGGGCTGTGGCACGACCCCGCACACGAAGCCACCTACTCGGAGTTCCTCGAACTGGACCTGGGCACGGTCCAGCCGTCGATCGCCGGCCCGAAGCGGCCGCAGGACCGCATCGACCTCAGTGCGGCGCGGTCGTCGTTCGCCACGGCCCTTCCCACGTACACCGATGATCCGGAGCGCACCGCGACGGCCACCCTGGACGGCGCCCCGCTCGAGATCGGGCATGGCGCGGTCGTCATCGCCGCAATCACGTCGTGCACCAACACATCCAACCCGTTCGTCATGGTCGGGGCCGGGCTGGTCGCCAAGAAGGCGGTCGAACGTGGCCTCAACCGGCAGCCCTGGGTCAAGACGACACTCGCCCCCGGTTCACAGGTGGTCACCGACTACCTCGAGAAGGCCGGTCTCACGCCCTACCTGAACAAGATCGGTTTCGACCTGGTCGGCTACGGCTGCACGACCTGTATCGGCAACTCCGGGCCGCTGCCCCCCGAGGTCAGCGCCGCCGTCAACGAGGGCGATCTCGCCGTCGTCTCGGTGCTGTCGGGGAACCGGAACTTCGAGGGCCGGATCAATCCGGACGTCAAGATGAACTACTTGGCATCACCCCCGTTGGTGGTCGCCTACGCGCTGGCCGGTCGGATGGATCTGGATCTCACCACCGAACCGCTGGGAGTCGGCTCCGACGGGCAGCCGGTGTATCTGGCGGACCTGTGGCCCACGCTCGCCGAGATCCAGGCGACGGTGGGCGAGGCGATCGACCCCGAGATGTTCGCGGGTCGCTACGCCGACGTCTTCGCCGGCGACGAACGGTGGCAGAGCCTCCCCACCCCGACGGGGGACACTTTCACCTGGGACCCCGACAGCACCTACGTCCGCAAACCTCCCTACTTCGACGGGATGGCCGCCGAGCCGGCGCCGGTCACCGACATCGCGGGCGCGCGGGTCCTGGCCAAGTTGGGCGATTCCGTCACCACGGACCACATCAGTCCGGCGGGTGCCATCAAGCGGGACAGTCCGGCGGGCCGCTACCTCACCGACCACGGTGTGGCCCTGCGGGACTTCAACTCCTACGGTTCACGGCGGGGCAACCACGAGGTCATGATCCGCGGCACGTTCGCCAACATCCGGCTGCGCAACCAGCTGTTGGATGGGGTCGAGGGGGGCTACACCGTCAACCTGCTCGATCCCGGACATCCGCAGGTGGCGATCTTCGACGCCGCCGAGGCCTATCGCACTGCCGGGGTGCCGTTGGTCATCCTGGCCGGCAAGGAGTACGGCTCCGGCTCGTCGCGTGACTGGGCCGCCAAGGGCACGGCGCTGCTCGGAGTCCGGGCAGTGATCGCCGAATCGTATGAACGGATCCATCGGTCCAACCTCATCGGCATGGGCGTCCTCCCCTTGCAATACGTGGCCGGGGACAGCGCCGAGTCACTCGGCCTGACGGGCACCGAGACGTTCGACATCACCGGGGTCACCGCCCTCAACGACGGCCCGACGCCCCGGACGGTCACCGTCACCGCGACAGCGCAGAACGGCCACGTGACCACCTTTGCGGCGATCGTGCGGATCGACACCCCGGGCGAGGCGGACTACTACCGCAACGGCGGGATCCTGCAGTACGTCCTGCGGTCGCTCCTGGGGTGACCAGCGTCGCACCGGCGGGTTGGCCGCGGGACCTGCCGCCGCCTTTCACCGATCAGTTCGGAGCCGCGGTCACCGGCTGGCTGCTGGATCGTGGCCCGGGGGAGTGGCGCGCCCACCCCGTGTTGCGCCAGTTCCCACAGGGGCTGGGGTTGCTGGTCGCCGATCACCTGGCCGCCCAGCTCACCGGTCTGCGCCAGTCGTACCGCTCGGTCCGCAGTGAACTGGCCGACGCGGTGCCCCCGGACCGGATGGGTGACCTGTTGGCCGCCATCGAGGCGCAGGCTGCCGTGGTGACGGAGTCCGCCCGGCAGGTGGAGTTGGTGCGTGAGGCGCTGGCGGGCACCCGATGGCGCCCGCGTCTGTGAGTGCCGTCGCGCCGTTGCGCCCGTAGAATCGACCCCGTGGGTGTCATCGAGGGCGTGAACAGCCCGGCCGACCTGAAACGGCTCGACGACGCCCAAGTGGACCGGCTGAGCGCCGAGATCCGGCATTTCCTGGTGCAATCGGTCTCGCGCACCGGTGGCCATCTGGGGCCGAATCTGGGGGTGGTGGAACTCACCCTGGCGCTCCATCGGGCGTTCGACTCTCCCCGCGACGCCATCCTGTGGGACACCGGGCACCAGACCTACGTCCACAAGATGGTGACCGGTCGGCGGACCCAGTTCACCGGTCTGCGCCAGCCCGGCGGACTGTCCGGCTACCCGTCCCGCGCCGAGAGCCCGCACGACTGGATCGAGAACTCCCACGCCTCGGCGGCGCTGTCCTACGCCGACGGACTGGCCAAGGCCTGGGAACGATCCGGCGAGGCGGAACGCCGTCATATCGCTGTGGTGGTGGGGGACGGCTCACTGACCGGTGGGATGGCCTGGGAGGCGTTGAACAACATCGCCGCCGCCGAACGTCCCATGGTCATCGTGGTGAACGACAACGAACGTTCCTACGGCCCGACCATCGGCGGCATCGCCCACCATCTGGGGACCCTGCGCACCACCCGCGGGTACGAACGGTTCCTGCGCTGGGGACGGCGCACCCTGACCCGCACGCCGGTGGTGGGACGGCCCATGTTCGAGACGCTCCACGGCGTCAAGAAGGGGGTGAAGGACATCGTCACGCCCCAGGGGATGTTCGAGGACCTCGGGATCAAGTACATGGGGCCGATCGACGGTCATGACGTCGCGGCGGTCGAGACCGCCCTGCTGCGGGCCAAGCGGTATCCCGGACCGGTCATCGTCCATTGTCTGACGCAGAAGGGCCGGGGGTACGGACCGGCGGAGACTGACGAGGCCGACCGGTTCCACGGCGTCGGGGTGATCGATCCGGAAACCGGCCGCCCCGTCACCGATCCCGCCCACACGTGGACCGCCGCCTTCTCGGACGCGCTCATCGTCGAGGCCGGGCGCCGCCCCGAGGTGGTCGCCATCACCGCGGCGATGCCGGGACCCACGGGCCTGGCCCGGTTCGCCGCCGTCCATCCCGACCGTTGCTACGACGTCGGAATCGCCGAGCAGCACGCCCTGACCAGCGCTGCCGGCCTGGCCATGGGCGGCGCCCACCCGGTGGTGGCGCTGTACGCGACCTTCCTGAACCGGGCCTACGACCAGTTGCTGATGGATGTCGCGCTCCATCGGCTACCCGTGACGGTGGTGCTCGATCGTGCCGGAGTCACCGGCGACGACGGGGCCAGCCACAACGGCATGTGGGATCTTCCGCTCATGGCCGGGATCCCGGGGATGAGAGTGGCCGCACCGCGCGATGGCGTGACCCTCGCCGCGGAACTCGCGGAAGCATTGGATGTCGGCGACGGCCCGACAGCGCTGCGGTTCCCCAAGGGAGCATTGCCCGCCGACCTTCCCGCCCTGCGCTCCGTGGGCGGCGTCGACGTGTTGGCCGACTGGGGGTCCGACGTCCTGATCGTCACGGTCGGGAGTATGGCTTCGGTGGCGCTGGCCGCGGGCGAACTGCTGCGTGCTGACGGGATCGACAGCACGGTCGTCGATCCTCGTTGGGTCCTTCCGGTTCCGGCGGCCCTGGCCGATCTGGCGCGTGGGGTGCGACTCGTCGTCGTCGTCGAGGACGGCACCCGCCGTGGCGGGGTCGGCGCTGCCGTGGTCGAGGCGCTGCGACCCCTGCCGGTGCTCGCGCTGGGACTCGACCCGGAGTTCCTCGAACACAACAATCGGGCCGAACTGCTGGCCCGGGCGGGGCTCACGGGCGAGGGGGTCCGGGAGTCGGTGGGCAAGGCCCTGGTCAGCCTGCCTTGACGGTTGTCCGGATGTTGCGACTGGCGGGTGACAACGACTCAACATTTGTAGCCTCGGGGTAGACCCCCGGAGGCGCCCAGGTGAGCGGACAGTTCGAGTCGAGCCGACGCGATCTGGCGTTCCGATTCACCCCGACCCCGACACTGGTGGTCGAGGCGGTCGATCTGGTGCCTGCGCCGGCCGATTCAGCGACGGCGCCAGCCGCTGACGGGGCACAGCGGGCCGGCGCCATCCTCGACGCCAGTGATTCGTTCCTGCAACTCCTCGGCCTGGAGCGCGAGGAGGTGGTGGGGCGCGGTCTGGCGGAGTTCGTCCACCCGGACGACACGACGGTCGTCGATCGGCACCTGACCGAACTGCTGGATCCGTCCCAACGGCCCCAGATCCGGGTGATCCGGCCGGGATGGGGCGTCGTGTGGGTCGCCCTCGCCGGCACCGCGGTCGCCGACCAGGGCCTCGCGGTGATCGCGATGGACGACATCACCGCTTTCCGTCGCGCCGAGCAGGCGCTGGCGTACCGGGCCTCGCACGACCCGTTGACCGGGTTGCCGAACCGGGCAGTCCTGATGAGTCACCTGGGGCGGGTACTGGCCCGGTTGAGGCGCAAGCCCGGAACCGTCGCAGTCCTTTTCATCGATCTCGACGGCTTCAAGAACCTGAATGACACCTTCGGACACCGGCTGGGTGACACCGTGCTGAAGGAGGTGGCGCGCCGGATCAGCCTGGCCGTGCGCCGCGACGACGTCGTCACGCGGATGGGCGGCGACGAGTTCGTGGTGGTATGCGACTCGTTGGAGTCGATGTCGGAATCGGCGGTGATCGCCGAGCGGATCCGGGCGGCCCTGGCTGAGCCGATCGAGGCGCAGAGTCGGATGCACCAGATGAGTGCGTCCGTCGGGGTCGCCCAGACGTCGACCGGCGGAACGGCAGAAGAGGACCTCCTGCGGCGCGCCGACCTGGCCATGTACCTCGCCAAGGAGCGGGGCCGCGACCGGGTCGAGTTTTTCGCCGCGGACCTCGAGGAACGTCTGCGGGACCGGGTCCGCTTGGTCGAGGTGACCCGAACCGCGGTCGCCGACGGGCGGATCCGCCTGGCCGTCCAACCCGTCTTCCGGCTGACCGACCAGACTGTCGTCGGCTATGAGGTCTTCGCCCGCCTGCTGGGTAATGACGGTGAAGTGCTGACGCCGCGGCAGTTCCTGGCCGTCGCGGAATCCAGCGGCGTCATCGCGCGGCTGGATGAGGCCGTGATCGCCCGCACTCTGCAGTGGTCGGCCGACAAAAACGGTGATGGGTCTGGCCCCTGGGTGAGCGTCAACGTCTCCCAACGACTGCTGGCGCAGAACGGTTTCCCGAACATCCTGCTGTCGCAGGTCCTCGAGACCGGGCTGCCGCCGGGTGACGTCATCCTCGAGATCAGCGAGGAAGGCCTGCGATCGGCCGGTCCGGCAGTGCTGAGTTCATTGCGCCGACTGCGGTCTGCCGGATTCCGGCTGGCGCTGGACGACTTCGGGTCGGGTTTGACCGCACTGAGTGTGATGCGCGACCTGGCCGTCGATTTCATCAAGATCGACGGAAGCATGCTCAGCGGGATCGGTCTGGATGCTGCCGACGAGAGCATCGTGTCCGCGATCATCGATGTCGCCCACGAACTCGGCTTCCAGGTGATCGCCGAAGGAGTCGAGCGACCCAGTCAGGCCGATTTCCTGCGCACCAAGGGCTGTGACCTGGCCCAGGGGTACCTCTACGGCACTCCGGTGCAGGTGCCGGCATGAGCGGGCGCACCGCCCGGGAGTACCCGATGGCGCTGGTCGTGACCGTGGCAGGGCTGCTCCTGGTGGTGCTGGTCGACGAGTTGGTCAGCGGTTCTCGTTCGGTCCCGGTCCTCAGTTTCACCACCGGGTATGTGGCGGCATGCGTGGCGCTCTTCGGCCTGCGGACCTGGTGGCTCACCGTCCCGGCGGCGGCCATCCTCGTGGCCGCTTGCGTGTCGCGGTTCGATCGGCCGCTCATGGCGTTGGTGTGTGCGGCGGCCACCTTGGTCGTGGGTGTGGCGATGGGCGAACTGATCCGCCGCTGGCGCCTGTGGCTCACCCGCCCCTGGGACCCGGCGACACTCGTGGTTCTGGCGGTCGGAGCCGGGCTCACCTTGGCGACTGCGCAGCAGTTGTCAGGGGAACTGGCGGTCGTCGGGGCCGGTTCATTCGTCCCCACGTGGATCGCCACGACGACCGGGTGCCTCATCATCCTCCCACCGGTACTGGCTTGGCGCGGCGGGTCGCCGCGGCAGCACCTGCCGGAACTCGCGGCTCTTGCGCTGTTCGCCATGGCAGTGAGCGCCCTCGTGTGGCTCTATGGCCAATCGTTGTTCCAACGCGCTGACATCGGCGTGAGTGCCTGGCTCGTGATGCCGGTCCTGCTGTTCCTGGGTTGGCGCTATGGGCTGTTCGCCAGCGCGTTGGCGTTGTCGGGCCTGGGCGCCCTCACCGTGTTGGTGCTGGTGTCGGGGCCGCCCCCGACCATCGGTGATCTCGTGCAACGGCAAGCGGTGGGAGCGCTGCTCATGACGGTGTCGTTGACCACCGTCATCCTGTGGGAGCGGCAGGGCCATGCTCTCGCCCTGGTCCAGGCCCAGGAACGGGCCCAACAGGAGCAAGCCGCATTGCTGGGGGCGATGTTCGCCCGGTCGCCCGTCCCCACCCTGCGGACCGCCGGTACCGACCTGCAGGTGGGGGCGGTGAACGAGGCCGCCGCCCGACTGCTCGGGCGTTCGATCGACGAGGTGGTGACACTGCCGTTCAGCGCCCTCATCGCAGCCGACGACCGGCAGGCGGTCGATGACATGTTGTCCCGCACCACTGCCGACAGCCGTTGGAACCCGCAGGCCGAGGTGCGCGTCCACAGTGGCGCTGATTCGGATCGGCGCGTATTGCTCACGGCCACAGCGCTCGAGGGGGCAGACGAATATCTCCTGCACCTCGAGGACATCACGGCCCGGCGGGCCGCCGAGGAGGCCGTGGCGTGGCATTCCGTCTTCGACTCCGGCACTGGGCTGCTGAACCGCACGGCCTTGGGCGACCGGCTCGACGCCGCGCTGCATCGGGTGCATAACGACGGCACGGGGGTGGCGCTCATCGTCCTGGACGTCGACGACTTCAAGTCGGTCAACGATGCCCATGGCCATGGCGCCGGCGACACCATCCTCAAGGAGTTCGCGGCCCGGCTCCAGAACGTCTGCGCGGGCGGTGACAGTGTGGCCCGGTTGGGAGCCGATGAGTTCGCCGTGGTGGTCGGATGGTCGGCGCAGGAGACGGTGGCAGTGCTCGTGGGCCGCCTCCAGGGGGCCCTGTCCGCCCCCGTCCTGGTCGGTCGCGACACGGTCACACTGACCACGTCGTTCGGGGTCGCGGTGGCGCACGAGACGGATATCAGTTCCGGTGAACTGGTCCGGCAGGCGGAACTTGCGCTCTACCGGGCCAAACACGGTGGTCGGGGCCGGGTGGAGTTCTATGCGGAGTCCATGCGTGCCCAGGCGCAGGCGGTCCTGAACGTCCGCAACGAACTTGCGCATGCCGTCCTTCACGACGCTTTCGCCGTGGCCTATCAACCCATCGTCGAACTGGCCGACGGCGCGGTGGTGGGATACGAGGCGCTGGTGCGACTGCCCACCCGGGACGGCGAACTGCTGACCCCCGACCACTTCTTGGAGGTGGCGCGGTCGGCAGACCTCCTCACCCAGGTGGATCGCCTGGTGCTGCGCCAGGCACTCCGCGATCACGCCGGCGGACGGCTGCCGGTCGCCGCGACCGGCATGTCGGTGAACGCGGAGTCCGACGATCTGCGGGACCCCGACTTTGCGATCGCCGTGCTCACCCAACTGCACGCTCGCGGGGTGGAACCCGTCGCACTCACGGTGGAGGTCACCGAGGCCGCTCTGCTGGACGCTCACCCGGCGGTCTTGGACAACATCGGCAGTCTCCGGCAGGCCGGCGTCCGGTTCGCGATCGACGACTTCGGTACCGGCTACTCCAGCCTGTCGCAGCTCCGTCGTCTCAACGCCGACGTGATCAAGATCGATCGGTCCTTCGTCATGGGGATCGAGGACGATCCGGAGTCGGCGAACATCGTGGCGACCGTCATCGCCTTGGCGCAACGGCTGGACCTGGTGTGTGTGGCCGAGGGGATCGAGACCCGGGAACAGGCCGAGATCCTGCGTCGGATGGGTTGCGAACGCGGTCAGGGCTACCTGTTCGGGCGGCCGACGACCCTGGCCACTACGCCGGAACCGAGGCGATCCCCGGAGCGAGGAAGCGGCGACCGTTCACCTTCTCCGACACCCCGGACCGATCCAGGTACGGGCTGACCCCACCGAGGTGGAAGCCCCAGCCGGCGCCCAGGATCATGCACATGTCGATGTCCTGGACCTCGGCCACGACCCCTTCGTCGAGCATGATCTGGATCTCCTCGGCCAAGGCTTTCAGGGCGCGGTCGGAGACCTGTTCGGCGGTCAGCGGCGCGTCACCTTGGACGAACACCTCGGCCACCTTGGGGTCGATGGACCGGCTGCCCTGGGCGTCGTAGGCCCACAGGCCACTGATCCCGGCCTCGACGCCCCGCCGCAGATTGTCGGAGACATAGAACCGGTCCGGGTAGGCGTCATGCATGGTCTCGGACACGTGAAAAGCCACCGCCGGTCCGACCAGTTGCAGCAGCACGAACGGCGACATCGGCAGGCCCAGTGGGTCCAGTGCGCTGTCGGCGACCTCGAACGGCGTTCCTTCATCGACGCTGCGGGTGACCTCGCCCAGGAACCGGGTCAGGAGGCGGTTGACCACGAACGCCGGTGCATCCTTCACCAGGACGCACGACTTCCGCAGAGCCTTGCCGGTCGCGAAGGCGGTGGCGAGGGTCGCGTCGTCCGTCTTCTCGGCCCGCACGATCTCGAGCAGAGGCATGACCGCGACCGGGTTGAAGAAGTGGAAACCCACCACACGCTCGGGATGGGCGAGATCGGCGGCCATGTCGGTCACCGACAACGAGGAGGTGTTGGTGGCCAGCACGCAGGTGTCCGACACCACGGCCTCACATTCGGCGAAGACCTGCTGCTTCACCTTCAGGTCCTCGAACACGGCTTCGATGACGAAGTCTGCGTCAGCGAAAGCGGACTTGTCGGTGGATCCGGTGATGAGGGCCTTGAACCGGTTCGCCTTGTCCGCGTTGATCCGTCCCTTGGCCTGCAGTTTGTCGATCTCGCCGTGGACGTACCCCACGCCCTTGTCCACCCGCTCCTGATCCAGGTCGGTCATGACGACCGGCACCTGCAGCCGTTGCAGGAACAGCAGCGCCATCTGGCTGGCCATCAGGCCCGCCCCGACGACGCCCACTTTGGTGATCGGCCGCGCCAACGATTTGTCGGGTGCACCGACGGGGCGTTTCGCCCGCTTCTGCACCAGGTCGAAGGAGTACAGACCGGCGCGCAGTTGGTCGCTCATGATCAGGTCGGCGAGGGCTTCGTCCTCCGCGGCGAAACCCGTCGCAGCATCCGTCGTCCTGGCGGCGGCCACCAGATCGAGTGCCCGCAGCGGGGCGGGGGCGGCACCGTGCAACTGCGCGTCGATCCCGCTGCGCACGGCTTCGACGGCGGCGTCCCATGATTCGTCGTGTGCGACCTGGGCCCGCGACACGGTGATGTCACCGGTGACGACGCCGGCGGCCCAGGCCAACGATTGCTCGATGAAGTCCGCGGGCTCGAACATGGCGTCGGCGATCCCCAGGTCGAGTACCTGCTGGGGCTTCAGCATGCGGTTCTGGGCCAGCGGATTGGTGACGATGACCTGCAGCGCCTTCTCCGGTCCGATCAGGTTGGGCAACAGGAAGGCGCCACCCCAGCCGGGCACGAGGCCCAGGAAACACTCCGGCAGCGCGATGGCCGCCGCGCCGGAACTGATGGTGCGGTAGTTGCAGTGCAGTCCCAGTTCCAGGCCGCCGCCCATGGCGGCGCCGTTGATGAGCGCGAACGTGGGGATCCCGAAGTCCGTCAGCCGGCTCATGACCCGGTGGCCCAACCGGCCGATGGCGAGCGCCTGCTCGCGCGCGGTGATCTTGGGGACACCGGTGAGGTCGGCCCCCACGGCGAAGATGAACGGCTTGCCCGTGATCGCCAGCGCCTTGATGTCGGCGGCGGCAGCCTGGTCCAGTGCGGCGTCCAGTTCCAGCAGACCCTTGGGGCCGAAGGTGTTCGGCTTGGTGTGGTCGAACCCGTTGTCCAAGGTGATCAGACCGAACGAGAAGTCCCCGACCGGTGATCGCACTGCTTGGAACTTGGCATGGGTGACGACCTCATCGGCCAGAAGTGCTTCGTCGAAGCCCAGTTCGGCCAACTGGGTCGCGCCGGCGTCCGCGGTGGTCTCGGTCATGGTCAGGCCTTCTTTCCGTCGAAGTTCGGGTTCTCCCAGATGACCGTGCCGCCCATCCCCAGGCCGATGCACATGGTCGTCAAGCCGTAGCGGGTCTCGGGGTGCTCGGCGAATTCGTCGGCCAGGTAGGTCATCAGCCGGATACCGCTGGAGGCCAAGGGGTGGCCGACAGCGATGGCGCCGCCGTAGGGGTTGACCCGCGGATCGTCGTCGGCGATGCCGAAGTGATCAAGGAACGCCAGGACCTGGACGGCGAAGGCCTCGTTGACCTCGAACAGTCCGATGTCGTCGATGGACAGACCGGCCTTGACCAACGCCTTCTCCGTGGACGGCACGGGACCGATGCCCATGACCTCGGGATCGACCCCGGCGAACGCGAACGAGACCAGTCTCATCTTGGTCGTCAGCCCCAACTCCTGGGCGACGTCCTCGGCAGCGAGCAGGGCGGCGGTGGCGCCGTCGTTGAGACCGGCGGCGTTGCCTGCGGTGACCCGACCGTGGGCCCGGAACGGCGTCTTGAGTGCGGCCAGGCTCTCCATGCTGGTTCCCGGGCGCGGCGGTTCATCGACCGTGGCGAGGCCGAAGCCCTTCTCCGCCGAGCGGGTCGCGACCGGGACGAGGTTCGGTTGGATCTTCCCGTTGGCGTAGGCCTTGGCTGTCTTCTCCTGCGACGCCACGGCGTACGCATCCACTCGCTCCTTGGTCAGGTGCGGGAAGCGGTCGTGCAGGTTCTCGGCCGTCTTGCCCATGAGGAGCGCTTCGGGGTCGACGAGCTTCTCGGACAGGAACCGCGGGTTGGGGTCGACGCCCTCACCCATCGGATGCCGTCCCATGTGTTCGACCCCGCCGGCGACAGCGATGTCGTACATCCCGGCCATGATCGGCGCAGAGAGGGTGGTGACCGATGTCATGGCCCCGGCACACATGCGGTCCACGCTGTAGCCGGGGACGGACCGGGGGAATCCGGCGAGAATGCCGGCGGAGCGGCCGATGGTCAGGCCCTGGTCACCCACCTGGGTGGTCGCGGCCACCGCAACATCATCGATGCGGTCCAGGGGAAGGCTCGGGTTGCGACGCGCCAACTCCCGGAAGACGTTGACGACGAGGTCGTC
>WBZL01000118.1_pt1 | contig 78889 bp, 63 predicted proteins | sample 5204291 | NCBI WGS metagenome assembly WBZL01 (sample SAMN12344345, study PRJNA552823) | activated sludge metagenome | biome: Activated sludge suspended growth; feature: Nitrification reactor; material: Wastewater; isolation source: activated sludge from nitrification reactor of wastewater...
CATCCCCGTTCTGGTTACCACCCTTGAGGATACCCCCAGATGCGCCTGACCGCAATCTTCGCGCCCGGCGTCCCTGGCGCGAAGTTGTTTTATGCTAACACGTGCAGAACAATCCCCTACGATTTACCGACCCCAGCGGACACGTTTGTTACGACCCTGGAACAGATGCGGTCAGCTCTGGGAATTGTAATGGGGGAAGTAGTTATAAACGTAACGTTACTGCCGACACCTGCCGTAAACAGCCGTGGGAATGTAGTCCGAATAAACCAAGCTCTGGGCCAAAACTGCCTACGCCCACCCTTCCTCCTGTCTTAACACTTCCGCCTCTTGTCGGTCCTCCCTCACCTCCAGTATCTGATAATTCAAATCAGCCTCTCATATATTTTCCATTCCAAGGAGTATATTTTTATTCGCCGCTACCCTCACCAGATGGCAATAGTTACGTATCGCCAGGTTCTCCAGAATTTAATCCTTCAAGTACAGCAAACACAGTAATCAATGCACCTGATGCTTTCTTATGGTTAGCCGGGATCGGGTATGATTTTTATATTGCCAAACACATTCCTCCGCCAAATGTTTGGGTAGGTGTTAGTTATACATTAACAAATAATGGGATAGAAAATATTACTACGCATGTAGGAAACTACTCTGGTAGTAGCATTAATGTAGTGGCTGATTTAGACCCTTTTCTAACTGTCCCTCCCAATTCATACTATGGTGCAGAATCTTATTATTACGGCTTTCCCGATGAAATTCAACCGGGTGAGAGCGCAAACATAGATGTAGGAAATACACTCTGTGACTCAAATTTTTGCGGATATGTTCCTGTTCCAACTGGAAGCACTATAAACATTGTACTTTTCAATGATGATTTTATTACCAGTGTTCCTTTCACTCTTATTCCACGCTGAATTTTTTACGGATTATCTTACTTACATATTGAATCATACCCTTAAAGGAATTTAGCTATGAAAAAAATTATTATCTTAGCCACTATATATATGCTTACCTTAACAATTGGATGTACGCTTTCTAATCCCACCCCAGAACCAACAAATGAAATGGAATTTACTGGAAACGTGTCAAACCTTCGACTTCCATTTTCGGAAATGAATACGCTACTGCGATTATCGCTTGCTGGTGTAGATGAAAATGATCTGAAAATCGGTTCAACTATAATCCTTAAAATAGAAAACATATCGGAAGAACAAATCTGGTTCCCTGTAGGTTATAACATAATGCCGATTTTAGTTACAAATGATAATAATAATTTCGAATTTACACTTATCGAAAATAGAGGAATTTACGAAAATTGGAGCGAGAAAATTCTAAGTCCATCAGGGCAAAAAGATTCTACTTCTGTTATTTTTGTTGATCCTTTCATGCAAAATATTAACGAACCAGTTGAAATTATCATTGCAGTAGTAGGAAATATTTTTAAAGATGGTTCTCCTACTCAAGAGGAGGTTGGAGCTTTCATACAATTGACTTTAGTGCCGTAGTTCCATAAATTTCAATATTTAATTTTGTTCAAATATGCCCTGGCTTTTCAGGGTATATTTTTTTAAACCCGACTTCGCCTCGCCGCCTACACTGTCCAGGTTTGTATAGACAGCCAGCCGTGCCAGAATCTCGTCGCCAACCCCGGCCCGAGCGGCACGTACATCTATCACGGCCAAATGGACCACACCTACACCTTCCGTGTCACCGCCACCGACCACGTAGACAACACCACCACCGAAGAAAGCGGGGCTTCTACCGCCTCCGTCACCAAATACTACCTCTTCGGCGGCCAGCGCGTGGCGATGCGGGTGGGCGTGCAGGGTGTCCGTTTGAGCGTCGTTCAACGTCCCGGTGTGGAGCGCATCCTCGCAACCGCGTTCCTTGCCCTCTCACCCCTCCAACGTCAACACCCATTCCACCCCATTGTCCAGCATAAGACGCTTGTTCACCACCCGCATTCCACTATCCGGCGGCGCGCTAATTCTCAATTCCCCGGCGACGATTTTCGCCTTCAATTCAATCGATTGGCTCGCCCGTTGCAAATCCCCCCATACGCCAAAAAAGAGGAGTGGTTTTTTCCCCCGTTTATAAATAGACATTCGTTCCTCATAAAAAATAGCAGGGAATGTACATCCCCTGCTATTTTTTTCGGAGATACTCCCCTATCTCTGTGAGTCAATACAATGAGATCCAATCAGGGCAAATCTACTCACTTTAAGAAAACCCTGAGAGTTTTCACCGATTGCTTGACAAATGCATTCTCGTGCATATAATTCGCCGAAATTATTTAGAAGAAAATCTTATAAATTTCTCTGAAATTCCCTGATATGAAATTCACCACCTTCTCTATGGCCTGCATGTGTAAAGGCGGGGCGATTAGCCACCGTCTGGCCTTGTAGTTGCAACAAAAGTTGTAGAAAAGGCCCTGACCCGAAAAACGGTCAACAGACGACAGGTGGTTGCGCCCCGCCCAGAGGCACGCAACCACCTGTTTTTTGTTGGCCGTTTTTGGTTAAGGTAAAGCAGTTGTATCTGCTCAAGTTAACGAAGAGAAATGTCGAAAAAAAGGATGGACGGGGGGAGGGCCCTCCCCCCGTCCATCCTTTTTTCGGAGTAGCAGATTATGTCTTCAATTTACAAATCGAACGTTCACATCTCGATCAAATAAAGGAGTTTGTCCATGAAAATCGCAAATGATGTTACCGAATTGATCGGCAATACCCCGCTCGTACGCCTGAACCGCGTCACAGAAGGCGTCAAAGCCCAGGTTGTTGCCAAACTTGAATTTTTCAACCCCGCGCATAGCGTGAAAGACCGCATCGGTTTCTCGATGATTGACGCCGCCGAAAAAGCAGGGTTAATCAACCAAAACACCGTACTTGTAGAACCTACCAGCGGCAACACTGGCATTGCCCTGGCGATGGTCGCCGCCGCACGGGGGTACAAATTGATCCTCACGATGCCGGAAACCATGAGCAAAGAACGCCGCTTGTTGCTCCGCGCGTACGGGGCGGAATTGTTTCTGACTCCCGGCCCGGACGGGATGGGGGGCGCGATTCGTAAAGCGGAAGACATCGTGGCCTCTGATCCCCAAAAATATTTCCTCCCCCAACAATTCAAGAATCCCGCCAACCCGGAAATTCACCGCAAAACCACCGCGGAGGAAATCTGGCGCGATACCGATGGGCAAATCGACTACCTGATCTCCGGCATTGGGACGGGCGGAACCATCACAGGCGTCAGCGAAATTATCAAAGCGCGGCGTCCCTCCTTCAAAGCCATCGCGGTGGAGCCGGATGCTTCCCCCGTCCTGTCGGGCGGGGTGAAAGGCCCACATCCGATTCAGGGCATTGGTGCGGGGTTTGTGCCCGATGTGCTCAATACAAAAATCTACGATGAAATCATCCGCGTCAAAAACGAAGATGCTTTCCAGCTTGCCCGCCGTTTGGCCCGCGAGGAAGGGCTTCTCGTGGGGATTTCTTCGGGCGCGGCGACCTGGGCGGCGTTGCAGGTTGCGCGGCGCGAGGAAAACACCGGAAAACTGATCGTCGTGATCATCCCCTCTTTCGGCGAGCGTTATCTGTCCACGGCCTTGTTTGCCGACCTCGCGGAAGTTCAACCCACTCTGTAGTCAATTATCGTTGTACAGGGTTTGAGAATCCTCAAATCCTTGTGTGGACGGTTTGTAAATCATCACTTAATCAAGGAGAGTTTTATGGCAACAAAGAATCATCGTAAATTTGGTTTCAGCACCCGCCAGTTACATGCGGGTTATGCGCCCGACCCGACCACCGGGAGCCGCGCGGTGCCCCTCTACCAAACCACCAGCTACCAGTTCAAAGGCACGGAACACGCCGCGAACTTGTTTGCGCTGAAGGAATTGGGCAACATTTATACCCGGATCATGAACCCCACCACGGATGTCCTCGAACAGCGTCTCGCGGACCTGGAGGGGGGCGTGGCCGGGCTGGCGACTAGTTCGGGGCACGCCGCCCAGGCCCAGGCCATTTTCACCCTGGCAGAGGCGGGTGATCATATCGTCAGCAGTAGTCGGTTGTACGGCGGCACCTATAATCAGTTTCATTACACCCTGCCCAAATTAGGGATCGAAGTCACCTTTGTGGACCCCACTGATCCCCAGGCGTTTGAGGCCGCCATTCGCCCCAATACGAAAATCATTTATGGCGAAACGTTGGGCAACCCGGACCTCGCGGTTTTCCCCTTTGAAGAAGTGGCGGCAATTGCCCAAAAATATCACATCCCCCTGTTGATTGATAACACGTTCGCCACTCCCTATCTCTTCCGCCCGTTCGAGTGGGGCGCGAACATCATCACCCACAGCACCACCAAGTTCATCGGTGGGCATGGCACAAGCATCGGCGGCGTGATCGTGGATGGCGGCAACTTTGATTGGACCAGTGGACGTTTCGATAACTTCACCACGCCCGATCCGTCCTATCACGGACTGGTGTACGCTGATCTGCTTGGCGCGGGCCTCCCGCCATTCGCGATTAAGGCGCGGGTGCAGGTGTTGCGCGATATTGGGGCTTGTCAGGCTCCGTTTAACAGTTGGCAGACCATTCAGGGCATCGAAACTTTGAGCCTGCGGATGGATCGGCATGTTCAAAACACACAAGCCGTTGCAGAATTTCTCGAAAGTCACGCGAAGGTCTCCTGGGTAAAATACCCCGGTCTGAAAAGCCACCCCGATTACGAACGTGCCCAGCGATACTTCCCGAAAGGGGCGGGCGCGATCCTCGGGTTTGGCATCCAGGGTGGCGCGGAAGCGGGTAAAAAATTCATCGAGAGCCTGCAACTGTTCAGCCATCTGGCGAATGTCGGGGACGCCAAGAGTCTGGCGATCCACCCGGCGACGACCACGCATAGCCAACTCAGCCCCGAAGAACAGGTTTCGGCGGGGGTTAGCCCGGACTTTATCCGCTTGAGCATCGGGGTCGAAGACCTTGATGACATCCTGTGGGATTTGGATCAGGCACTGAACGCGTAGCGCGGTTCATCCGTGCCTGCGGCATACGAAGGATTCGGACCTCGTGGGAACGCTTCGGCATTCCCACGAGGTTCCATCGAGCCAATCTATACTCATCCGGGTCAAAAATTGCGTTTTTTGAATCACGGATAAGGCGATCACGGATAGGTTTTAAAAATCATCCGTGATCACCGTATTCGTGATTCAAGCGGATGTTGAATCATGAGAAAAGCGCAATTCCTGACCATTGATGGTATACCACCAAACAGCTCCCAAATTTGCCATCCTCCAGGCGGAGAAAGGTTTCATCCCTCCACCTTCATCCTTCATCCTTTAACACCATGCCCGTTAAAATCCCCAACACTTTACCCGCCCGCGCCATTCTCGAAGGCGAAAACGTTTTTATCATGGGAGAAGAGCGCGCCGCCCATCAGGATATCCGTCCCCTGCGCGTGGCAATTCTCAATCTGATGCCCACCAAAATCGCCACCGAGACCCAACTTTTGCGCCTTTTGGGCAATTCCGCCCTGCAAGTGGATGTCACCCTCCTGCACACCGCTTCCCACGAGGCCAAAAATGTCGATGCCGAACATCTGCTCAATCATTATGCGACTTTTGAGGAGGTGCGCCACGAAAAATTTGATGGGCTGATCATCACCGGGGCACCCGTGGAACAGATTGAGTTTGAAGAGGTGGATTACTGGCCTGAATTGACACAAATCATGGACTGGGCCGAAACAAATGTGTATTCCAATTTTTATGTTTGCTGGGGTGCGCAGGCGGCGTTATTTCATCGTTACGGCATCCCCAAATATCCCCTCCCGGCCAAAATGTTCGGCGTTTTCGCACACAATACGCTGATCCCCACCGTAAAACTTCTGCGCGGGTTTGATGATACGTTTCTCGCCCCCCATTCCCGCCACACGGAAATTCGTCGTGCTGATCTCGAAAAAGTCCCCGAGATCGAGATTCTGGCGGAGTCCGAGGACGCAGGAATTTATATTGTCGGTTCAAAGGATGGGCGGCATATCTTTGTCACCGGACATTCCGAGTACGATCCGCTCACGCTCAAAGCGGAATATGATCGGGATGTGGGGAAGGGCCTGCCGATCAATATCCCGAAGAATTATTATCCCAACGACGACCCCTCACAACCGCCCCAAGTTCGCTGGCGCGGGCACGCCAATTTGTTGTACGCAAACTGGCTGAATTATTACGTTTATCAGGTCACGCCCTTCGATCCGAAGGAAATTCCCGATGGCGCGACACATTCGGATTTTTAAAAAATGTTCAAAACCATTCGTAACGATGTTCGATCTGTTCTGGAACGTGATCCTGCGGCGCGCAATACCTTAGAAGTGCTGTTGTGCTATCCGGGACTGCACGCCCTCTGGGCACATCGCTTGTCCCATAAACTCTGGAAAGCGGGCTTTAAATTGCTGGCCCGTTGGACCTCGCAGATTGCGCGTAGCCTGACCGGGATTGAGATTCATCCGGGCGCGACCATTGGAAATAACTTTTTCATTGATCACGGCATGGGGGTGGTCATCGGGGAGACGGCGGAAGTGGGGGATAACGTCACGCTCTATCACGGCGTCACGTTGGGGGGCACCAGTTCCCAAAAAGTGAAACGGCACCCCACGCTGGAGGATAACGTGGTTGTGGGGGCGGGGGCAAAAGTGTTGGGGGCGATCACGATTGGGAGCGGGAGCCGGATCGGGGCCAATGCGGTGGTGGTGAAATCGACCCCGGCGAATTCGGTCATTGTGGGAGTTCCCGGACAGGTGTTGCTCCGCAGTCAAAAACATGCCCCGATTGATCTCGATCACAATCTGTTACCGGACGCGATTGGCGATACGGTCGCGGCACTGGTTGCCCACGTGGATGAACTCGAAAGGCGTCTGAACAGTCATCTCCCCGGTTCCCCCGCGCTCCACATGTCTGATCACGGCGTGTGGCATGGGGAAGATTTTATGATTTGAGCTACTCAGGGTAAAGACGTTAGCCTGTCACGATTTGAGGTTGTGTGCGGAAACGGGCTATTGTCCGGCTGAGGCGGGGTCGAGCAGAATCAGTTCAATGTCATCGACGTAGAAAGTGTTGCGAAAGCCCACGTCGTTTTTGATGTAAAACCCGGTTACATAATTGTAAACAGGGTCATAAATCAAATCATCAAGAGTGACGAGAACCTGAACCCACTTATGGCTGGGGATGGAGGTGTTGAATTCCAGGAAATAGAGACGCGTTTCTGAGAACGGGAATTCGTCGTCGAGATATGCGGAAGTATCGCCTTCGACCCAATAGGCGTAATCGTTACTGCCGATGATGGCAATGGCGAGATCTTCCGGGGCTATCTGGTTATCGCCTCCGTTAATCCAAAACGAAAGGAATAGGGTGCGATCTTGGGGGTAGGCTTCTGTTGCCCCTTCGCGCACCGCGAGATAAAATGCGCTCAAATCTTCGGATGGGGTGACGGCAATGGCATAACGCCCTGTGTGGACTTCGTCGGTGCTGGTAAGCTCACTGGTCATGCCTTCGTTTTCGAGGATTTGCCAATGGGGACTCAGGGCATCTGCGTATAGCGTGGTTGTGATGAGGGGGGCAGAGGTAATTTCGGAAGGGGGAATGGTTGGTAAGACAGGGGATGGGGTTGAGGTTTCGAGCACGGCCTTAGGCGTGGGGGTGTTTTCCACGGGTTGAAAAAAGGGATGCAAGGTGGGGGTAGGTAAATAGGTGGGGGTTATCGTGCTCTGATTGTTGCTTGTACAAGAAACCAACCCTAAGAGAAAGAAGAGTGTTATCAAGAGTGAATATTTCATGGCTTATTGTTCCCACTTCATTTTATCCCAAAGCGAACGAAAAAGACATTTGAGATTTGTGAACCCAGCATTTCTGTTTTTGGACGAACGGCGTTCCTTTTTGAAAAGCTATTGAAATTCAGGATGGCCGTTGAAGGAACGCCGTTCGTGCTTTTGCGGCCATCTCGAGAATTGCTGTTGTGAACCAGCGATTTTTGTGAAAGAACTGGCGTTATGCAAGGTAAGCCCTACTTCCGCGTCATGTTATACCGTCAACGGTCAGGAATGGCGCTTTTTCCATGATTTAACACCCGCTTGAATCACGGAAAAGGCGATCGCGGATATTTTTTGTATTTACTCATGGAGTGTACGGAGATTCTCTACTCTGGGTAGTACTATTTTTTTTAAACCTATCCGTGATCCACCTCTCTTGGGTCAAGTGCGTCGCACCGAGTCAGTGGGTACCATCAGTCGAATCATCTCAACACGAGACGAGTGTGTTAAAATTTTCTTAATGACAACCCCCGCCACACCACAACCTAATAACGTTTCCCTCTTGGGCGTTTTGCAACGGGCAAAACAAGCCTGGTTCCAGCATTCAAAGCTGACCGCACTCACCATTCTGTTTCTGTTTTTACAGCAGGCGTTCCACACGGTCTTTGCGTATAGCTTAAAACTGATCATCGATAATGTGCTGAACAATACCAATGATCCGCCTTTGACCGTGATCCTGGCCGGGTTGGTTTTGGCGTTTGTGGTGATGGCGATTGCGAGTTATGCGGGTGAATATGTCAATGCGCGCGCAAATGTGTTCATTGTGAATGATATTCGTCGCCGGTTGCACGCACAACTGCAACAGCTTTCTGCAAATTTTTATTCTAAAACCCGCATGGGGGATATTTTGTCCCGGTTCAGTGGGGATTTGAAAGCGCTGGAATCCGGTTATACCCAGGCATTTCTCAATACGATTTTGACCGCGATGGGGTTATTGCTCAACGTCCCGTTTCTTTTTTACCTGGAGTGGCGGCTGGCGTTTGTGACCGTTTTTCTGATTCCGCTCTTGTTATTACTGGTTCGGCGCTTGTTGGCGCGCTCGATTCTCGCGGGGATTCAACTCCGCGAACGGGAAGCCGACGTTGTCAACATGGTGCAGGAAACCATTCGTGCCCAGCAGATCATTAAAACCTTTGTGCTGGAACCGTTGATTTCTGCACGGTTTGATGAAAAATTGGCGCACTTGGGGGATACGACGGTGCGCTCGCGGTTTACGATTTCCCTCATCAGTAAAACATCCAGCCTGGGTGTGCTGATGATTCAGTTGTTGGTGGTGCTGGTGGGGGCGTCTCTGGCGTTTAATGGGGAAATTTCGGTGGGGTCATTTGTCTCTTTTATGACCATATTGAACGCGGTGATGAAGGATGTCTATGAATTTTCAAAGAAGGTGGTGCCGGTGCTGATCGAAGCGGCGGGCGGGATTGGGCGGATCGAAGAATTGTTGTACACCCCTGTCAGCGTGCAGGATGCGCCGGGGGCGGTTACCCTGCCCGGGTTCCATCAGGGGATTCACTTCGAGGATGTGACGTTTAGTTATACCGGGGAACAATCGAACCTCAATCGGGTGAGTTTGAATATCCCCGCGGGGAAAACGGCGGTATTTGTGGGGGCGAGCGGGTCAGGCAAGAGTACCGTGCTCAGTCTGATCATGCGGTTTTATGATCCGCAAACGGGAAGTGTGAAGTTTGACGGGATGGGGATTGAGCAGGTGACGCAAAAGTCTTTGCGGGCGCAGATGAGTGCGGTGTTTCAGGAAAATTATCTGTTCAATACCTCTATTCGGGAGAATATTCGGTTGGGACGCCCGGGCGCAAGCGACGCGGAAATCGAGGAAGCCGCGCGGGCGGCGGAAATTCACGACATGATCATGGCCCTACCCGACGGATACGACACCCCCGTCGGCGAAGCGGGCGGACGCCTGTCGGGGGGACAGCGCCAAAGGATGGCGATTGCCCGCGCGATTTTGTCCAACCCCCGGATTTTGTTGCTGGATGAGGCCACTTCCGCGCTGGACCCTGGCACGGAAGCGTCCATCAACGAGACCCTGGCGCAAATTGCCAAAGGACGTACCGTGATCTCGATCACCCACCGGTTGAACTCTGCACGGAACGCCGATCAGATTTTCGTGATGCAAAATGGGGTGCTGGTCGAAGAGGGCACACACGACCAACTTTTATCCGCCAAAGGCGTTTATGCGGAATTGTGGCAAAAACAGAGTGGTTTTGAAGTCAGCAAAGATGGTCGTTTTGCCCGCGTGGATGCGGAACGTCTTCGTTCGATCACGCTGTTTTCCAAACTGGACCGTGATTGTTTGCAAGATGTCGCCGATCAGTTCCACTCAGAATATTATGATCCTGGGCAAACGGTGATCTATCAGGGGGAGGAGGGGGATAAGTTTTATTTGATCGTGCGTGGGCAGGTTAAAGTTCAGGTAAAAGATCGAAATGGGATAGACCATTTTATCGAACTGCTGGAAGACGGTGATCATTTTGGGGAAATGGCGCTTCTCACCAACCAACCACGGAATGCCACCATTCAGACCATCTCTCCGTGTTTATTTTTGACAATGTCGCGAGAGAATTTGATCCATTTGATTGATCATCATCCTGAGATTACGGAGGCATTAAAAAACAGAATGGATCTGAGCGTCCGTAATTTGTTGGCGTTGGAGCCTGAACATACGCATGAACTTGTGAAAGAAGGTGTCCTAAGCGATTAGATGTTGGCTGACGCCTACTAGCTACTCTTTGGTATACTTTGGCGTGATAGCCTTATCCTTTCGTTCAGTGAACCCTACTCTGCATGAGTAGTTATCCTCTGGCTAAGTTGTTAATTCAAATTTAGAAAAACCTCATGTCGAATGCTCTTGACCTTTCGGAAACTCCCCAAGCAAATGAAATGTATATGCTGGCTGGCTGGCGGCAGTGGGCTGATGCTGGTTCTGTCTCTTCCGGTTTGCCGGAGTATTTGATCCAGCGGACCAAGGCCAAAAAAATTGGTACGATTAGCCCTGATGGGTTTTACCTGTTTCAGTTTCCGGGCACGCACGATTTGGTGCGCCCGGTCGTGAAATTTAATCAAGGCTACCCCGAGTCGCTTGAAGCCCCCCGCAACGAAATTTATTATTCCGGGGATGAACAGCGCGGAATCGTTTTTTTTATTGGGGATGAACCCCACATGGATGTGGAACGCTATTCGCAGAGTTTTCTGCAAATTGCACAGACTTTAAAAGTGAAGCGTATTGTTGGGTTTGGGGGGGTGTATGGAGAATTGCCCTACGATAAAGAGCGGATGGTTTCCAGCTCTTACAGTCTAATGTCTCTCAAAGAGGAATTGAATCACCTCGCGTTGAACTTTTCCGATTATCACGGAGGGGCCAGCATTGGATCGTACATTTGCCGCCGCGCGGGGGAGAAGGGGATGGAGTACGTGGCCCTCTACGCCTTCGTCCCGATGTATGATTTTTCGGCCATTACCCAATTGGCGAATACCGTTCGGATCGAAAACGATTATATGGCCTGGCTGGGCATCATGCGCCGGGTGAACTATATGCTCAAACTCGAAATGGGGTTGAAGGATTTGGAACGACGAAGCAAACGCCTGCGCCAACTGTTTGACCAAAAAGTGGAAGAACTGGACGGGGGAAATCCTCAACTGGGGGTGCGCGCTTACCTGCAACAACTTTCCGACGGGTTTACCGAAACGCCCTTTGAACCGCTCGAAGAAGTGTGGGAAGAAGAATTGAACCGGCTGTTGAATAAGTTTGATGAGGAAGAATAGTACCAGCCAGAGGTGCATGTCTCCCGAAAAAAGGGGGGGGAATGTACATTCCCCCCCCCTTTTTTCGGGGAAATTTTCTCTCCAGGCTTGAGACGCTAAATAAAGGCTCCGTACAACCGGAGCCTTTATTTTTTTGAATTTGTCTTTCGATAATCTTTGATCGTATCCTCAACAAACCGATCAATGATCGTATCCATCCGCCATGCGGTGATGTTATCGGCAATCTGATCGAGCACGCCCGTCGGAACCACACGGAGACCGAGCGGGGGGGGGACCTCCGCCCGCAGGTGGAGCTTGTATTCGATCCGCGTCTGTGCCCCTTCCTCGTAAAAAGCCGACTGGCTCGCAAATGCCCCGTGCGCCTCGGAAGAATTCCACCCGGATTTCGTCGCCATTTTGGGATGATCATCCACCGTTTGGACGATCAGCACCCGATTTGGCTCATCAAAGATCGTGTGGACATCGCAATAGATTTTGATGTTATACACCCCCAATTCGACAGAATGGTACATCACCCGGAATTTATCCGCATCCAGGGACGAAACCATCGAAATCAACGACAGATGTTTCACCACCCGGTTGAAATTTTTATAATAATTTGCCGCGACCTCCCATGGTGCAGGAAATAAAAATGATCGGCTCACACTCCCGGAAACCTGAATCATGCTTCGGATGGCCCCTTCAAGTTTTCGATCTCCCCGGCTAAAAATTCAATCTGTGCGAGGAGTTGCTCGAATTCATCGCGCGAAGGCATTCTTTGTTGATTTAGGAGATCGGCTAATCCGTCGGTCTCGGTAGGGTGATCGGAGACCATGGGGCGGCTTTGGGCGAGCAATTTGGCGAGGAGGTCTTCCCCGGTGTCGGCGTCCAGTTCGCCCTGTTCGATCAGGGCGTGGATGCGCCGTTCGATTTCCTCATCCACGCGTTGGGTCAGGTTAAACGGCACGGGGATCGAGCGGCGTAAGGTGTTCAGGGTCTCTCCCCCCGCCTGGATCAGTTGGGAAAGCACATTGTGGGGAAGGACACTTCGGGAGGCTCCCCGCGATTTTTTTTCCCGTTCAAACATCACCTGCGTCAGCGTGACGGCAGTGATGTCCTCCCCCGTTTCGTGATCTACGACCTGAACATTTTGCCCCTCGCGCACGAGGGTAGAAATTCCATCGAGGGTGACATATTTTTTGGCGACGGTGTCGTACAGTTTTCGGTTGGCGTAACGTTTGATGATGATCATAAATAGTGTGAAACGATTTCCGCGAGGAGATTTTCCCTCCGCGCATTTAAAAAGATAGAGAGAGGTAGGATTCTACCTCTCTCTATTATACGCCGTTTGTTTTCGGTGTTAGTTCTTCGAAACTTTCAGTTCTTCAACCTTGCGGGTGAGGGCGGCGATTTTGGCGCTCAGTTCTTTGATGTCGGTTTTGGTGGGGATGTCCATGCGATTGAGCACTTCTTCGACATCTTCCGTTTCTTTGGGTTGCATGCCGACCATTTTCTGTACGCGGGCGCGGCCTTCTTTGATCTGCTCTTCGCCTTTCTCGCGGATTTCGTCAACCAGTTTGCGTCCGTCTTTTTCGGCAATTTCGCCGCGTTCGACGAGTTTGTCTACAAAGCCTTCGAGTTCATCAGTTGCCATGCCGACAGCACCAAAGGCCGCCAGAACGACTTTGCGGGTGATTTTGTAAAGTTGGCCGTGTTCTTCAACAGTTTCTTCCATTACGGGGGCGGGGGTAGTCATTGTATAGTCTCCTTGAATTGAATAAGGTTAAGTTTTTTAGGTGTTTGCGTCAATGACGCATTGCGTTATAAATATAATAACACGGTGCGTCATAAGAGTCAAGCGTTTCCTCTTAGAAGTTTGTAAACAATTTCACAAATGGCAATTCTCACCAGCAATTCTCGATATGGACATGCGCCGACGAACGGCGTTCCTAAAAACGAACCGCTTGAAGTCAAAAGAGGCTCGTTAAGGCACGCCGTTCGTTTATATCGAGAATTGCTGAATTCTCACCTTTCGCCCCCTTTCATCGGTATAATATCCGGTAACACATAACCATTTCTGAGCATTCAATTTTAAGTGATTTGTCTCACCTTTCACGCCCTTATTAAACCCCTCACCCTTCAGGAGGCCTTCCATGCCTGTTTTCAAAGACGCCAACCATTACTATCAAACCATCGGTGAACTGATGACCCGTGCCAGCCGCGACCCCGTGGTGGGCAAAAAGATCGGCGAATCTGGCATCGTCATTCGTTTCGTCTATCGCCATCCCGAAGCGATGACGACGATCAATGCCAAAGACAAACCCGCTCCCGGCAGTTTCGTCACCGTGATCAACGGCCCCAGCGATCTCAAGGCGGATCTCATCATGACGATGGACGCCGATGTCGCCCACGCTTTCTGGCACGGCAAAGTCAATCTTATGGCCGCCCTCTCCAAAAAACAAATCGTCGCCGAAGGCCCCATCCCCAAAATCCTCAAACTGCTCCCCGCAGTTCAACCCCTCTACAAACAATACCCCACCTTACTCAAAGAATTGGGATTTGAGGAAATGGTAATGAAATAGTAACTGCTCAGGAATAATGCGGAGAATCTCCGAAAAAAGAGATGAAAAGGGGAAGGCCTTCCCCCTTTCATCTCTTTTTTCGGAACTTTCTACTCTAGGCTGAGTAGTGACATGAAATAGAACACCATGCGTAACGCGTATTGCGTATTCTGTCATCCATAAAACATAATTTTTTCAATACGAAATAAGCTATACGAGACACGTCCCCCAACCTTATGACCACCCTATTAATCACCGGCGTCTCTTCCTACTGGGGTCAGCGCGTGGCCGCCTCTCTTGCCGCCGAACACGCCTCTGGCTTGCGTTTGCTCGGCGTAGACCGCAAACCCCCTCCCACCCCCCTCCCCGACCTCGACTTCATCCGCGCAAACTTGAACAACCCCCTCATGGTGGATTTGCTCAGCGCCGAAAAAGTCGAAACCGTCCTTCACCTGGACACGTCAGAAGCAGGCTTGGAATTTCTCCCGATGTGTGCCGAAGCAGGGGTACGCCGGGTGATCCTCAAAAGCAGTACCACTGTGTACGGGGCACATCCTGGCAATTCCCTCCAACTCCCCGAAACCCACCCGCTTGACCCCAAACCCCACGCCACCCTCCGCCCCCAGGTCGAACTCGAAGCCTATGCGCGTGGGTTGGCCGCCCAGACCCCGGACCTCACTGTGACGGTCCTCCGTTTTGCTCACATCCTCGGCCCGACCGCCGAAACACCCCTGGCCCGGTTTCTCCTCGATGATCGCGCCCCGACTCTGCTCGGGTTCAACCCCCTCTTCCAATTGACGCACGAAGACGATGTGGTCGCCGCCCTCGTTCACGCGGTCATTCATGATCTACCGGGGGCTTACAACTTCGCCGCCGAGGACGCCCTCCCCCTCAACAAAATCCTGGCCCTCGCGGGGAAACTCCCCCTGCCGCTTGCCCACCCCCTCGTGGGGACGCTCCCTGCTGGGTTGACTCCGCTCCCTGTCGAATATCTTCGCTACCCATGCCTCGCCAGTCTGGACCGGATGCAAAACGAATTTGGCCTCACCCCCACGCACACAGCCGAAGAAACCGTGACCGAATTTGCCGCGGAAGTGCGCCACACGCGTTATATGCCCAACGCCCTCGACCAGATCACCACCCCCCTCCGCGCCCTGGTTCAACGTCTCACCCGAACCGGCGGAAATGATGACGCCCCCTCAGAATAATATGACCGATCAACCCACCTCTCCCGAATCAGGGACCCCGCCCCCCCGCCCCCCGCGGGCGAAACGCACCCCCAAAGCCAAACCCGCCCCGGCAGAATCCCAAACGGACGCCCTCCGCGCACAACTCGCCTCCGAAATGTCCGCCGAACCCGAACCGGACGCTCTCCCGGAAGACGCCGCCGATGAATCCCTGGATGATGGTCAACTTCGCCGCGAACTGATGGAAGAACTCGACCGGCTCGTCTCCCGCGTGCGGCAAAGTGCCCCGGACTATGCCCCGCCCCCGTTCTCCCCCAAACGCCTGATCAGTTTCCTGCAAGAAAACCTCCAGCGTTTTGCCCCCGATACCCAACAAACCATCCTCGAACGCCTCCGCGGCGCCATCGGGCAAGATTTCTTCGACGTGGATACCTGGAAGGGCATGTGGTTCATGCTCAACTACACCGTCGAATACCGGGGCGATCAGTTCAAACGCCGCTTCACCGGCGAATATCAGACCGACCCCTGGGGCATGGACTACGAATTCATCGAAGTGGTTCAACCCCTGCTCGATTTTCTCCAAAAACAATATTTTCGACTTGAACTGACTGGCCTTGAACACATCCCCGACGCCGGGCGCGGCATCCTCGTCGCCAACCATTCCGGGCAATTTCCGTGGGATGGGCTGATGCTCAACACGACGATTCTGAACGAGCACCCTTCCCAGCGCACCGTGCGCGTCCTGTTTGAGCCGTGGTTTGCCACCGTACCCTTTTTAGGGGACAGCCTCGTGCGGTTTGGGCAGGTCGTCGCCAGCGAAGCGAATGGCGAAAAACTCCTTGAACAAGATGAACTCATCGCCGTGTTCCCCGAAGGCAACCAGGCGATGGCCAAACCCACCCAAAACAAGTACAAACTCGCGCGGTTCGATCCCAACGCGTTCGTGCGGATGGCGCTCAAAACCGGTGCCCCGATCATCCCCCTCTCCATCGTCGGCGCAGAGGAAACCGCCCCCACCCTCCGTCGCTCCCGAAAATTGGCCGCCCTCACCGGAGCACCTTTCTTCCCCCTGCCGTTGTTTGGCCCGCTTCCCCTCCCCGCCAAATGGTACGTGGACATCGCCCCCCCTATTTCCACCGAAGAATTTGGGCCAGACCGTGCCAACGACGCCACCCTCATCAATCAACTCGCGGACCTCACGCGTAATCAAGTCCGCCATTTGCTGAACAGCCGCCTCACCCAACGAAGATCAGTCTTTTTTGGATGAACCCTTCATTGTTGACCATTTAACCTGCCTCCTGTTTTATGCCCTTTTATTCCACCCCTGACCATTTCTACTCCACCATCGGCCAAACGTTGACCCGCGCTCAAACCCATGCCCCCGACGCGGCCCGCGCGGTGATCCAATCCAGATTGATCATCCAAATGCGTTTCACTGATCCCCTGGCAGAACTGCTGGTCAACGGACGGAAAACGCCCTTCCAGATCGAATACGGCCCGACCACTCTCCGCCCCGAACTAGAACTAAACCTCGCCGCAGATACATTTCATCAAATCTTGCTTCAGCAATTAGAAATCAAAACTGCCGTTTCCCGTGGAATGATCAAAGTTCGTGGCCCTGTCTGGAAACTGGCCTCTTTTGGCCCTGTCATTGAAGCCGGACAACAAGTCTATCCATTGGTGCTACAAGATTTAGGCTATGTGAAATAGTAACCGAGTCACCTCTCAGGAGTAAATAACGTGCCAGGAAAACCTTCGAAAACCGCTCTCGTCCTCGCTGGTGGTGGCCTTACCGGAGCCATGTATGAAATCGGTGCTCTCCGGGCCATCAACGATCTTCTCCTCGACCGCACCGTCAACGACTTTGACATCCTCATCGGTACGAGTGCAGGAGCCATCATCGCCTCCTCCCTCGCCAATGGCATTAGCGCCGAAGCGATGATGCAAGCCAATGCGGGGTTCCACGCCGAAATCCGCCCTATCGAACGGAAAGACCTGTTTAACTTGAGCCGAAACGAACTGATGACGCGGCTCCTGCGCTTGCCCAACACCGTCATCGGGGCGTGGTCCCACTACCTGCGCCACCTGGACGACATGTCCTTTTTCGACCTGCTTTGGTCCCTTCTCGAAGCCCTGCCCTCCGGTTTTTATGATGGCCTAGCCCTGGAACGGTATCTGCGAGAAACCATTCAGGCCAATCACGGGACCAACAATTTTGCGGAACTGGAAAAAGAACTCTACATCATCGCCACCGATCTCGATACGGGCGGACGAGCCGTGTTTGGGCGGGGGTACACCGATGCGCCCATTTCCCTCGCGGTTGCGGCTTCCTCGGCCCTGCCGGTGGTATACAAACCCGTCCGTATCGGTGCCCGCGAGTATGTAGATGGGGGCCTGCGTGGGAACGCCAGTCTGGACCTCGCCATCGAACACGGGGCCAAACTCGTCATTTGCATCAACCCGCTGGTTCCGCTCGACAACAGCCAACACAACGTCCCCCTGCTCGGCCCGGACGGGGGCTACCTTAGCGAAAAAGGGTTGCAAGCCATCGCCAACCAGGTCACCCGCATCAACTTACACTCTGGCCTGCATTACCACATCAAACAATTGCGCCGTTCCCATCCCGATGTGGACATCATCCTCGTTGAACCCCGCCCGGATGACCGGCAAATGTTCTTTTACAACGTCATGCGCTACTCCGCCCGGCTGATCATCGCCCGGCACGGGTTTGAATCGGTCACGATTGACCTCACGCAGGATTACCCCCGTTACAAGTCTACGCTCGAACGGCATGGCATCCCCATCTCCCGTCGCCGCGTCATCGAAGAACTGATCGCTATCCATCAATCCGGCGACAACCCCGAAGTGGTTCGCGATGTCCTCGAAGCCCGTCCCCTGCCCCCTACCCCCCCGATAGACTGCCTCCGCGACACCCTCACCGATCTTGACGCCCTCCTGGCAACCCTATAACCCCATTGATCATTAAAAATTGACGATTCACAATTGACCATTTATCCCCCTCATGTCATCGCCCAAACCCTCTGGAACTGCCCAAATCTTTCGCGAACTCCTCACCAACCCTGCCGCCCGTCGGAAACGCATTGGCGAAAAAGACCTCGCCCCTCAACTCAAACTCCTGCGTACCTTTCAATCCGAGCGTCTCGCCAAAACCCACGCTGATCTCCTGGCCGACGCACGTACCGGCCCTGCCTGTCGCTTTTTCCTCACCGACATCTACGCCCCCCGCGATTTCAGTCAGCGCGACCATGACGCCGAAAACCTCTACAAATTGATGAACCGCTTCCTCCCGGAAGACCTGCTGTACCCCCTCGCGCTCGTCCTCAAACTGAATAACATGACCCACAACCTCGACGACCAGCTTGCGGATGCCCTCGTCAACCAACTCGGCGTCACCGACACCATCACCCCCGAACTTTATGCCGAAGGATACCGTGTCTGCGATAACTACCACGAACGGGAACTCCAGATCGACATGCTCCTCGAAATCGGCGAGCGTGTGGACAAACTCGTCAAAAGCCCCTTCACCGCTCCGACCATTCAACTTGCCTACCTCCCCGCCAAAACCGCCGGGTGGGACGAACTCCACAGTTTCCTTGAACGCGGCTACAAAGCTTTCAAACACATGAAAGGTGCAGACTACTTTCTCAACACTATCACCACCCGTGAGAGAGACATCCTCCACCACATCTTCAGTGCCCACCCTAACCCGTTTGGCGTTGTGTGAACAGCGTCATGCCCCTCTCCCAAACCTTCCGGGCAAAAAAGGGAGCGCCTCTTTTAATTTTGGCGCTCCCTTTTTTGCCCGGAAATTTGCAGAAAATTGAAGGTGTTGGGGGATATCCATCCCCCAACACCTTCAATTTTCGGGTTCCCACCTCGTTAATTCCGGGAGAGTCTAAAAAAAAACGGGCACGGAATTTCCGTGCCCGTTTTGGTCATAGTATGGATGAAGTTTACCTCACCATCACGGGAAGGTACATAAAGTAGGACGCTTCCTGAACGGTCGTTGTCAGCACAGCACTCTCGGTCACAAGTGGATCGTTTTGCGAGGTGGCGGTGACGGTGACAGCATCACTATCTCCGATCACGGCGTCGTTCGGGACGGTCACGGTCACGGTGAAGGTGGCAGTCTCACCCGCGGCGAGGGTCACGGTATTGTTCGAGAGGGTCGTCGTCCAGATATTGCCGGAAACAGCCAGGTTGAAGAGATCGGTCACATTTCCGGTGTTCGTCACGGTGAGGGTGTACGTGAGCGTGGTTCCGGCAGGGGAAGTTCCGCTCTGGTCTCCACTCAATTCTAGCCCATAGGCGGGGAGTTCCAAACCGCACCAGGTGATGAACGCGTTGAGGGCGTTTCGTCGGTTCGGGGTGCCGTACATCGCTTCCAGAGGGAACGCCCAGTAGGTGGTTTTGTATCCGTTGTCTTTGTCCAACGCGGCCCCGCGCCCATTCGTGCCGATAAGGCCGATTTCCGCTGTACCATCGGGGGTAATCCAGTCCGCAGAATCGGTCATGGGATCATAGAGGAGGGAGCGAGTGCCCAAGTCACTGTACACAGCGCCTTGGCCGATGACCTGACTGTAATCGCCATTGCCTTCGGTGATCGACGCGACGCCCAGGTAGTTGGTCATAAAGTCCGTCTGACCTCGATCTTTGAAGTAGTCCTGACTGGAGATGAAGAAACAACCCTGGGTATTATCCAACCAGGTGGTGAGGGCGGCCTCGCCCGCATCTCCCGGACCGGCTGTACCACCCGTTTCGTCGCCAGTGAACCAGATCACGGCGGAGTAGGGAGCCAGGTCGGTGGCGTTGGGTTCATTGTCGGAGTTATTGGTGTTCCAAACATCGTACGTCCACCCGAGGGCGTCAAGGGCGGAAGTGAAGATGGGGCGGTTGTTGGGGCTGTTATCGTCGTCGTCCACGAGGAGAATTGCCGGGACATCTTTCGTGATGAAACTGAAGGCCTCAGAGTAATTCCCATCGCCGCACGCATTGTTTGCTTTGATATGCCAGTAGTAGGGGGTAAGTTCATCCAGGGCAATCATCAAAGTGTGGACGGTTTCTGTGATGCCGGTATGGCTGTAGACGACGTTGGTGAAGCCTGCATCGGTGGCAATTTCCACACCGTAGGAGGTCGCGCCCGGAACAGCTAACCAGGTTAACATCGGGGCTGGGCTAACGTTCGTTTCTCCATTAACGGGGGTGACGAGAGTCGTTACGCCGCTGATGGGGTCAAACAAGTCTAAAGTCAGCGTTGCGGTATGGGTGGGGGTAGGCGTTCCGAGACCGACAATCTCCACCGGATACGAGCCTGCGGTCGCTGGCCCTGTGCTGACAAAGGTCAACAGGCTGGTCACAGTCGGGGAAACCACGGGGTTGACGCTGAAATCGGTGCTGTAGCCAGAAGGAACGCCGACTGCGCTGAGGTTCACGGGCACGCTATACCCTTCGATCCATTCCAGGTTGACATTGGTGGACCCATCACTCAGGATACAAACATCCAGGTCAGCAGGGTCGGTTGTCACGTCAAAATCTGGCCCCAGGTTGCCCGTACATTCGGGGATTTGGAAAACGATGACACGGGTATTCCAACTAAAGCCAGTGTCGTTATTTTCATGATATTCCGTGGTGTACCAGAAGGTACAGCTATCGGCGGGGTCCACGCTCATGGCGCTATAATCGCCCCAGCGCACAACGCCGGTTTGGACGCCCGTGCCTGCCCATCCGGTGGCTTCGGTTTGCAACGTGCCCAAGGGGTCCTCGCGCAAACGGGTGGCATAGCGGATGGAAGGAATGGTGGAGGTACTGCTGACGCTGTACCCCAGAGCGACGTTGCCGGAGCCATCCATCGCAATACTGCCCATCCAGCGGTGGTCGCTGTTCGGGGCATAGGTACCTTCCTGGTAGAGGTCCCACCCTGCGCCTTCATCGCGCATTTCAAACCAGCGGATGGCGGCTTTGTTGGTGTTGTCGAGATCGACGGTGAAGTTCCCAACCATCGCTTCATAACTACCGAGATTTCGGTAGGCAAGACGGAACATCGGCCAGTAGGATAAGGAGTCGATGGTTTGGCCAGTGCCGGGTTGAGGAATACAATTCTGAACGAAGAACCCACAAACCGTGTAGTTGTACGCGGCAATGGGGTATTCCTGATCGAGCGTAAAGGTCGTGTTGCCGGGGGTGGTCCAGTCCACGTCAAATTCGTAGAAGGTGAGGCGATCCACGCCCGCGGGGTGGTTGGGATAGCCGGCATCCAGCATGGTGTAGAACTTGCCGGGGGTGCCTGCGGGAGGCGGGGTGGTGCCATCGACATCGGCGGGCATCATGAAGTTCGGGTAGCCGCCGAACGCCTGATAGGTCGCGGGTTGACCGGCGAGCATTTTCACGCGGTCAAAGGCATACGCGTAATACGCGTTGGGGAACCCGGAGTTGGTGCCCATGTAGTAGGCATCCGGCCAGACGCCGATCTTGGGGTAGTCGGGGAAGTCGGGCAGAGGCCCGAATTCGTAAAGCCAATATTGGCCGAGTGGATCGGCGGTTTTGGAAATCGCAAAACACATGTCTTGCCCGGAACTCACCGCGAATTGGGTGAGCATCCAGCGGTCGGCGAGTTCGTCATACAATACGATGGGATCACCGCTATTGTCGGCCTGACAGTTGCCGCCCGCGCCGGTGAACAGGGCGTTGAACGGCGTGGGGCCAGCGAGCAGGGTGCCGGTTTTATCATAGATGGTGAACGAGACGTTGACCATCTGGATGTAGTGGTCGGGGCCGACATCGCCATCGGTGTCTGGAGGGGTATATTGGTTGAAATTACCCTGACCTTCAAAGGTAAAGAGCGGATTGGGGGTCTCCCCGCTATTGACGCCCTCGGATGCGAGGGCATCCAGGCCACTGGATGAGCCTTCTAAGCCAATGCCCTCGCCCATCCATTTGAGAGGGTTGATTTCGCGGTTGAGGTGGGTGCTCCCGTCTTGCGCTTGCAGGTCGCGCACCGCGGGGCTGAGCGCGGGGGTGACGGGTTCACTCACAATGAAGTTGGTTTTATCTTGGGCGGTGTTGGACGCGGTGGCATTTACCCGGGCGTCCAAGAGTACGAGAACACCCAGGAGTATCACGCTGGTAAGCAACCAGCTTTTCCATGAAGTTTTCATTGACACATCCTTTTCTAGAAAAATAGGTAACCACTCAGCCGAGTCTTGGGAAATTTTCTCCGAATCCCTGAGCGGTTATAAAAATAGCCGGGTTTGTAAGCATGGTATACCTACAGGTTCCCGGCAAAGTTATTTTAACCCAATTTGATCCCCATCGGTTGGGTGCTTTTCGCACACGGTTATTTTGTAATTCCGGGCCTACCATTAGAAACGGAAGAGCCGGAATTCCTAATCGCCGGAAAAAAGATGAGTGGCGATGTTATTTTTATCCGAGCGCCAAATGCCTCTCAGAAGGACGTGTGGCACATACAAAGAAAAACTGGCGCACGGAAGTCCGTGCGCCAGTTTTTTGTTAAGCGGTTGAACGTTTTTTCCCTTAATCGTTATGTACGAGAGGGAGGTAGACGTCATAGGACGGCGGGGCGGGGACCTCCGCAGTGGTGGTGTAATCGGCACTGTCGGTGGCCGTTACATCGCCTTGTGAGGTGGCGGTGACGGTGGTGACATCGCTATCGCCATCTGCCGCATCCGCGGGCACGTCCACTTCAACGGTGAAGGTGGTGCTTGCACCGGATGCCAACGTGACGCTGGTCTCCGACAGGGTCGCAGTCCAGACACCCGCGGCGGAAAGGTCGAAGGTGTCGGTGGTGCTTCCGGTGTTGGTGATGGTGACGACGTAACTCACGACATCGCCTGCCAACCCGGTGGCCGCGTCATCCGCAGAGAGGACCACGCCATAGGTGGGCGGCGGGGGTGTTTCCACGGTCAGGGTGAGGGGAACCGTGACGAGCGGGTTGAGGGTGTCATCACTGGTGATGCACAACGTGCCGGTATAGACACCATCGGCCAGGCCGGTGCTGTCGAGGACGACGGAGACGTCATCACTGCCGGCCGCGGCGGTGGTGCCGCTGGCGGGACTGACGCTAACCCACGGAAGGTCCGCAGGGGCCGAGCACAACGGGGGCGGGCCGCTGACATCAATCGCGACATCGTCCACGAAGAAGTTGGTGCCTGTGCCATTGGTGGCAAAGATTTCCGAGTGGAATTCCAGACTGTGGGACCCATTATCGGCGTAAGCGCTGAGGTCAACGGTTTGGAGAGCATAGCCAACTACGCCGCAGGAGGCATAAGTGCCATCTACCAGATAGACTTGGGTGCCATCGACGAGCACTTCCAGGTAATCGGCGGTGCTGTCGCAGGCCACGGGGACTTCGAGCCAGAAGCTCAGGGTGGCTGTGCCGGTGGGAATGGTCACATTTTGGGAAAGGGACCCTTCTTCAAAGGCGGCGACTCCGCCGAACCAGGCCCACCAGGCGCCGGTATGAGGACCGGTACCGCCGCCGACGCCACACCCTGCATCGCAGAGCGGGGTGCCGAAGTTGGTGGAGGCTTCTGCCCAGAAGGCGCTGGGGGTGCCGCCTTCAAATCCGCCATCGCCCACGATGGTACCCAAGGGGGCCGTCAGAGTCAGCGGAGTTGTGCGTGGGGTGGGGCTTCCTTGCCGTGTGGTGGGGCCACTAACCGGGGCGGCGACCTGATCGTCTTCGTCAATACTCCAGTTCAGGTCCGCATCCCCGACGTTGCTGATCGTCAGCGTTTCGGTGACGACTGTGTCAGTGGGTTGGGTGTTGCTCAAGCTCGTCGGATCAACGACGATGCTGGGGGCAGAGGGGGCTTCGGTCGTGGGTTCGAGACACCATTCGTTGAGGACACCGGTGTCGCCACCTGCGCCATCCGAAACGCTCATGATCCAGGTGCCGGAGAGGTCTTCGCCATCAAAGGCGCTGAGGGGGTTGTTAGGCGTGGGGCTACCAAAGAGGGCCGGATCGGTACCGCATTGGTTTTCCACGGGGCCATCGCCGCCTTCGTCATCTAACGTGGCATTGACGTTGTTGCCGGAACAGCCGAAGCCGGTGCCGGTGTAGCCAGGCCGATCGACCATGGTGACGCTGGTGCCAGTTTCCTGGTGGGTGAGGGTGAAGCTCAGGTCGCCGACGTACGTGTGCGTGGCGTTGATCGAGACATTCATGTCACTGAGTGACCCTGTATTGCCGACAACCATGTCATCGAACACGGTGGTGCTGTCTGGGATCACCAGGGCTGGGGCGGAACAGTAGGTGTTGAGGGCGATGGTGGTGAAGGAGAACGTGGCTGAGACGGCTCCATCGCCGCAGACATTGGTCGCGGTCACACGCCAGAAGTATTCGGTGCCTCCGGCAAGGGCGCCTGCGGGGGTGTAGCTGTTGGTGCTTACCGTAGCGGAATCGATAATATTGGTGAAGCCTGCGTCCGTCGCCACTTCAATGAAGTAGGAGGAGGCTTGGGCGACCGCGTCCCACTGATAGGTTGGAACAACGGGGACGTTAGTGGCCCCATTGGCCGGGTCGGTGAGGGTGGGGGCACCCGGAGCGGCGGTGTACACATCCAACGTGACGGTGGCGGTGTGGGTGCTCGTGGCGGCAACGCCGACGACATCGATGCTGTAACTGCCTGCCGCGGCCGCGCCGGTACTGCCAATGGTGAGGTCACTGGTGCCTGGCGGGGTGACGGGGTTGACGGAGAAGGTGGTCGTGGTCCCGGCGGGGGTGCCAAGGGCGGAGAGGGTCACCTGATCGGTGTAGCCTTGAACCTGACCGACGTTGACGTTGAATACGGCGTCATCGGGAGTGCAGATGGCTTGCGAGTTGGGGGTCACGGACAAGGTGAAATCTGAGGTTCCACATTCGTTGAACTTGAACGCGCCGACACGGAGCGTCCAGTTGCCGCCGCTGACGGGGAGCCATTCGTTGACGGCCCAGAAGGTACAGTCATCGGTGGGGTCAACTGTCAGGGAGCTGTAGTCACCCCAACGTTGGCCGCTGGTTTGGGAGCCGGTTCCGTCGATGATGGAGCCTTCGCCTAGAGTCATTTGACCCAGAGGGTCACCTGCCAGACGACCGGTGTACCAGACACTGGGGAACGTGGACGTGGCGTCCGAGGCGCTATAGGCAAAGGCGATGTTCCCGGAGCCGTCCATGGCGATACTGCCCATCCAGCGGTGGATGCCATCGGAAGTGCCAGGGGCGTAGGTGCCTTCCTGGTAGATGACGGGAGAACTTCCGGGACTGCGGATTTCCCACCAGCGATTGCCAGCGATGCCACCCGTCGCCTCGACCGATTGGTTGGTGACGAGGGATTCGTGAGACCCAAAGTTGCGGTAGGCCAGACGCCAAATCGGGCGTTGGCGGTAGGAAAGGATGTCAATCCGATTGGTGGTGCCGGGTTGCGGGATACAACTCCGCGTGCCGCCGCACGCATTAAAGACGGTGTCAAATGCGGCGATGGGCAGAGTGTTGGCTAACACAAAGGTCGAATTTGCCGGGGTTACAAAGTCTGGGGTGAATTCCCACAAGGTGAGGGCATCTTGTGGGGCACCGTAACCGCCGCCATCATCCATCGAACCCAGGAAGTATTCCACGTCGGTGGGCGGAAGGGTGTTGCCATCCAGGTCAGCCGGGAGCAATCCATCGCCAACATTAAAGCCACCGCCAACAGGGGGAGCCAGGAAGGAGAGGACGGTGGGGTTGGGGTTACCCACGAGCACGTCTGCAATTTCGATGGCATACGCGCCTACACCTGCAAAGGTGGTGCCACCCGCAAATTCACGGGTGCTGATGTAGTAGGCATTGGACCACACCCCGTACTTGGGATAATCCGGGAAGTTAGAGCCGGTGCTGATAGCATAACGGTAATAGGCACCGGTGGGGTCTGCGGTTTGGGAGATCGCCACACAGTTGAAGTACGTGGGGCCGCTGGCGGTGAATTGGGAGAGAATCCAGCGGTCATTGAATTGGTCATGGAGAACGACGGGATCACCGGAGTTGTCGGTTTGGCAGTCACCGCCAAAACCGGCCCACAGGGTGTTGTTCGCCACTGGGCCGAGCAATGAGTTGCCTGTTTTATCAAAGATTTGGAAGGACAGGTTGCTCATAACCACGACATGATTGGGGCCGACATCGCCATTCGGATCGGGGGGCTGTACCCCGGAGATATTGGCTGGGCCGTTGAAGGAGACAATCGGCGTCGGGATGACATTGGGACCGACAAAGCTCTGGACAAGCGGATCGATATCCTGTGGCCCATATGATCCTTGGAGGCCAGTTACAAAGTCATCAATAATTTCGATCCCTGCGCGAAAATCGGGTTCGGCAGGTGTGATATCGCGTAGGGCGGGCGAAATATCAAATTTCACCACGGGCATCGTGCCGCGGAAAATAGCCTCGGTAACGGGGCCATCGGTCTGTGCCGTGGCAGATTGGCCTGGGGTAAAACCAGCCCAGATTAAGCCTGCGAGCAATAAAATTGCTACAACAAGCAATGAACGATAGGTAGATTTCATAGGGAACTCCTTGTTTGGGGTGATGAGTTGGGGTGAACTTTTCGCTGGTCAGCCGTCCAGGAAGAAAGTCCTGCCTAAGATTATAGGGGAATTTGTGCTTGCGTCAAGAATAAGTTTTTTGGGCTTTTGAAGTTGAAAAAAAAGATTCTCGGGCTAGGTTTAATCTTGTGTATAATTTTGTTAATCCCTCGACCTCACCTCCGGCCTGACTCAAGTCCTCACCGATGGCACCACCACCTACCTCTACGGCAACATGCGCCTGGCCCAAGTTCTTACGGGTTCCCCCAATTCCTACGAGTACTTCCTCACGGACGCCCTCGGCTCGGTCCGCCAACTCGTGGACGAAAACGGTGCCCTCACCCGCACGCAAGCCTACCAACCCTATGGTGAATCCCTCTCCAGCGAAGGCAGTGGAACGAGCAACTACGGCTTCACCGGCGAGTGGACAGACGGCTCCGGCCTGCAATACCTGCGGGCACGGTATTACGCGCCGGGGCAGGGACGATTTGTGAGCAAAGATGCCTGGGCAGGGGATGCGATGCGGCCGATGTCGTATAATGGGTGGGCGTATGGATTTGCCAATCCTGTACGTTTTACCGATCCAAGTGGCAATATTCCTTGTGAAGCATTACCGCCCGATGAACAGGCAGGTTGTAATGGTAGCGGAAATGGCGGAAGTGGCGGAGGTTCAGCCCCTCCTTCGTATCCAGCTGATCTGCCTCCATGTACGCCTGCTTTGCTTGCGGCTGGCGAAATGTGTAATCCAGATCCCTGTGACCCTGAACCCATATATGATGCTCCACTAACATACACTCAGGACAAAGCACTTCAGGTTTTTATTCAATTCAAAAAAACCCCTGGTTGGTGGAATGATTATGGCAAGGGCGAGCTTTCCCTTCGTACAGTGCTAGCGATCATGGCAAATTATGAAGGGGCAAGTTTACTGAAAACTAACGGAAAGGGCCCCAAATTCTTCGCTGAAGCTTTCGGGCGTACATACTGGACACACTGCCCATCAAAGTGTGGAATTGTGAACGGCGTACCCAGTTTACAACTATTGAATGTACTTAAGGGTAGTCAGGCATGGCGAGTTCGTACACCTAATAATACTTTGGAGTCAGATTATAGTATTAGGGTAGCTTATAGCATTAGTCATCAAATCCTCGATCTAGTCGGGGGAGGGGCTACTTGGAAAAGTGGTTGGTACGATAGGAATCGACCAGCCGTTTGGGCGAATGTCCAGGGTGGAAACCCGCTCTGGTTTAAGAACTGGATATGGTATGCAGAGATTGGCTTAAATGGGAATCCAGAACACATAGGAGAAGATCCACATGAGGTATGGTTCATGTGGGGAGGAGGAGCAGATGCTGCGAAAAATAATCTTGCGACCTTTTACATCATGTCATACAATCAACTCGTTGAACATTGTACAAGTAGAGGCGCATATAGTTGTGTAACTATGCCTTCATCTGTGACATGTCCAGACTGGGTTCCCAAAGTATACGGAAACTACGGAGTCAAAGACGCAAAAAGTTGTAGGAAATAAGACAATAATCCTCACTAATATAAGATGAAGAAGACAGTTGCCTGCTAGCTGTCTTCTTCAGTTTTTCATAAAGGAAGATTTAATGAAAAAAAAACTTGTCGTGTGCCTTGTACTTGCGAGTGTTATAACAGGATGTACATCCTCGAAGGTGGAGACAACTTCCCCAACTCCTTCCATTCAACCCATTAGCACACAGCCTTTGGAAACACCTACTCCCCTTAAAATGGCCACGCCTACCCTAACGGCAATTGTTCTCCCCACAAAAACTCATACCCCTCTCCCTTCTCCATCTCAAACTCCAACAGAGTCACCATTTCTCGAAATCCAGCAACAATGCCTGGAAGTGAGAGAAGGTTTTCAGCCTAATATGCTTACTGATGGCAACTTGCTCTTCATCTCATCAATTTATGACACTGATTTGGATAAAGGAACCGAAGATGGAGATGGTATTGGGTTACTTACCTCGCAAGGGATGCAAGCCTATCCTCAGTTCAGATTTAGTTGGTCTTTTGGATCATATGAGTTTTTACATGATAAGAAATATTTCGTTAATCTCAATGAAGAAATGACCGAATTGGCTGTTATTAATGTTGAAGGGGAAATAATAGCTACAGTACCCTGGCAAGATCAATGGCCATGGATTGGCACTGCCATTAGAACATTCAATGAAGACCAAGTGATATTTAGTGCAGACCTTGAAAACCCTGGCCCTGCTATCGTACTTAACCCTTTCACAGGAGAGATTCAGGAAGTGGTCGGGGACTTTCCAGATATATTCAACCCAAATAAGGAAGTGGAACTATTCGAAGAATATTGGGGTAATCCGAATCATGTGGAGTTTAATTCCACGCTCACCCACGCCGCCTACTTAGGAGGTTCGATTGGAAATTTAAGTTTGGTACTGTGGGACCTTGAAGCAAATGAAGAGCTTTGGAGACAGGCCGTGCTGGGTTATTTATCGATTCCTCATCCAGTATGGTCACCAAGTGACACCTATCTCGTTGCAGCTTTGCCAGTAGCTTATGAGCCTGTAAATCTTGATTATGATGGTATTTATTATGAATTGTTCAGCATTACCCAGGATGGTATTCCAAAACAGCTCACTAATTTCAAAGAGCTCTATTCGCCCTATACGGTGATTCTTGGAGAAATGGCTTGGTCCCCTGATGGCAAATATCTGGCTTTTAGCTTAAATTTCAACCAGGGAAATGAAAATAAAACCAAACTCTTGATTTATGAACCAGCCGAGGAGAAGCTATTCGATTATTGCGTTATTGGGGATGACTATATTCCCTTTTTTATGAAAATATTTTGGTCGCCAGATAGCCAACAAATGATAGTGAGTGTAGCCAGAACAGTAGAAGATGCACATGCGGGACAGGATATTTACTTAGTCGATCCTACGAATGAATATATAACCAAGCTTGGAGAAGACTGGCAAATTATCGGCTGGATGGCTGACGCCGAGTAACTTGATAGGAAGTTGACAACTTTCAACAACTAGCCAAATCCCCAATCCAGGGTAAAATTCTCCCGAAACTAGAACATCCGTCCTGCTTTCCCCAAAGGAGAATCCCCCATGTCCACCCTCGACCAAGCCTACCAAACCCAAATCCAAAACATCCAAAAGAAAACCGGCAAAACCCTCGACGAATTAACCACCCTCATCAAAAACAGCGGCCTCACCAAACACAGTGAACTCCGCGAAATGCTAATGTGCGACCTCGACCTGGGACACGGCGATGCCAATGCGCTCGTGCATTATATCCAGGAAACCGATGGCGCACGCGCCGCGCAGGTGAAAGGTCTCTCCACCGATGCCGTGCTGGATGAAATCTACGCCGACAAAAAGGCCCCCCTCCGCCCCATCCACGAGAAATTGATGGAGGCGATCAATCAGTTTGGCGAATTCGAGATCGCTCCGAAAAAGGGCTATGTCAGCCTGCGACGGAAAAAACAATTCGCCATGATCGGGCCGGGGAGTGGTACCCGCGTGGACGTGGGGATCAACGCCAAAGGCCTGGAGGCAGACGCCCGTTTGGTCGAGCAACCCGCCGGAGGCATGTGCAACTACAAAGTCAAAGTCACCGATCCCGGCGAGGTGGATGCGACCTTGATCGCCTGGATCGAAAAAGCCTATCAAAGCGCAGGGTAAAACCAGCCTCACAACCCTCCGCAAAATCAACTATAATCGAATGCGCTCCCCTAAAAAAAGGAGCGCATTTTTTTGAATAAATGTACTCATCAGAGAAGGTCCTACCTCATTCAGCATGAGTCATTAAGAATTAATCCTTTTTTGTCGCCGTTGCAAAACGTGCGGTCCGGGAAAAAGACCCTATGCCCCACACAAGAAACTGCTTTGTTGGTGAAGAACCCCCCCTTCTCGCGCGTGAACGCCCTCCCAAATGGATGACCTGTCGCGAAGTCTGTGACGAACACAAATCCCTGGCGCTTTTGCCCAACGGAGAAACCCTGAATGCCTTCCTGGAAAGACGCATCGACAAAACCTTTCCCCTCGAAGGCAGTGGGTTGAACTATCTGATCAACCCCGTCACCTTCAATGGCCTGCGCGCCTGGTGCGATTTTCACTTTGAAAACCCGACCATCTACGAAGAAATCTTCCCCTCCGACACCTACTTCGACTTTTTCATCCAACACGCCGAAGAAATTCAGCCCTTTTTTTACCTTTTTTATCAAACCTATAAAAAACAAGCCGAAACCGGAAGTTTTTTCCCCACCATCCTGGCCCTCCGCAAAGAAAACAGCGCCACCGAAAAACACCTCAACGACCTCATCACCATGTGGACGTTGCAGGAAACCCTCCACTACGAACTCAAACTCAACCGCCTCACCTGGGTCACTTCCCCCGACAATGCCAGGGACATCTTTTTTACCGTGTACGAACGTCTCAACGAAGAAACCGTCCTCGCCAACGTCGTCAACGACATGCTCAAACGCCTTGTGGAACTTGGCGAGACCCGGTTCGCCCATCTAGGATGATATGAACACCTACCCCCTCGCCCACACTTCCCTGCACGTTTCCCGCCTTGCCTACGGATGTATGCACCTTGGCGGAAGCTGGAACGCCAACCCACCCACCAGCGAAGAAAAAAACAAAGCCGCCCTCCTCATCGAAACCGCCCTCGAACAGGGGATCAACTTTTTCGATCACGCCGACATCTACACGCGGGGTAAATCCGAAACCGTCTTTGGCGAAATCCTCGCCGCCTCCCCCGGCCTCCGCGAAACGATCATCCTCCAATCGAAATGCGGCATCCGCTTCCCCGACACCCCCACCCCCGGCGCACCCGGACGCTACGACTTCAGCTACGCCCACATCCTCCTCTCCGTCGAAGATAGCCTGACCCGCCTCCAAACCGACTACCTCGACATCCTCCTCCTCCACCGCCCCGACCCCCTCGTCGATCCCCTCGAAGTCGCCCGCGCCTTTGATGAACTCCATAAAAGCGGTAAAGTCCGCTACTTCGGCGTCAGCAACCACACCGCCGGACAAATCGCCCTTCTGCAAAAATACGTCCACCAACCGCTCATCGCCAACCAGGTCGAATTGAACCTGCTCCACTCGGGATTGATTACCGAAGGCATTCTCGCCAACCAGGATGGGGTGACGTACACCGCCGCACTGGGGACGCTCGACTATTGCCGGTTACACGGGATCATGATCCAGGCCTGGGCACCAGTCGCGGGCGGAAACCTGATCGCCCCCGGTCCAAACGCCGACGCCGCGGCCCAGCGTGTGGCCCCCCTCATCGCCCGCCTCGCGGAAGAAAAAGGCACCACGCGTGAGGCCGTGGCCCTCGCGTGGCTCCTCCGCCACCCCGCGGGCATCCAGCCCGTGGTGGGCACCACCAACCGCGACCGCCTCATCGCCAGTTGCGCCGCCGACTCCGTCACCCTCAGCCGCGAAGAATGGTACGCCCTCCTCGTCGCCGCCCGAGGAAAGCCTGTTCCGTAAAAATAAATGGCTCTTCCGTTTTTAGCGGGAAATATGCCGAATTTTGAAGGTGTTGGGGGATGTGCATCCCCCAACACCTTCAAAATTCGGGTTCCCATCCCTTTAATTCCGGTAGAGCCAAATAAATAAAAAGGCCGGGTTCAACGAACCCGGCCTTTTTATTTAAGCTTGCCCTGCTTCAAAATCCTCATTCGTGACCTCAATCCTCCCCTGGTAGACCGCCACCTGCGGCACGTAGAAAAACATCCGGGTATTGTCCTTGCCGAACCATTCCCGGATCATTGTCTCGTCCCAAAGCTCCGCCGTTTGCTGAAGCGCCTCTGGCCCAAAATGTAGGCTCACCCGCTCATCGTTGAGAACATAGGTCAACACCGTCCAGGCTGGGTCAATCCGCGCGAGGGGGATGTTGAAACGGGGGTTTTCGTGCAAGTATGTCCCCGGGAGCAAACGAAAATCGATGGGGGTGATGAAAATGCCGGAGTTGGGGTACGGTTTTTGGAGCAGAGGCTCTGCCATCATGTTGTACAAATTTTCGTAAAACCCCGGCACGTGCTCCTGCAATTGTTTCCAACGCGGGCTGTCGGGGAAATCGCTCAACGGGCGGATACCCGCGTTAAGAAAGTTGTCCAAAGAGTCATCGGTGGGGTTAAAAAGATAATGATACAGATAAGTGGTAGAACAAACCGTAAGGGCCATTTCGATCTCCTTTGTGCTTAACGGCGGATGGGCAATGCCTTTGCGCGGTCCGTGGACCACGGCGCGATAGGGGCCTGGGTGATGGCGCCAATCGCCAATAGCACCGCTTCATAATTGATGCGCCATCCGGCAAAATCTTTGTAGGCCTGATCCCGATCCGCTTTGAGAACCAATCCCTGCGCTTCCAGTTGACTACAGGCGGTATCAAATTCTTCCCGGGTGATTTGGATGGGATTGCCATATTGCGGAACCGGATCATATGCAAACCCGAAAAAGTCCGCGATACTGCGAAGGGCCAGGTACCCCGCGCGAATACACAACGCCGCGCGGGGTTCGCGTGGCACGTCCACCGTGGTGAGGAGCAAAGAGGCCGCGTCCAGCACCGCGCCCGAGGCGGTGACCCAGGATCGGTGCGGTTTGGGGGAACGGAAAAAGTTCAGCGGACCGAAGGTGGTTTGGGCTTCTTCGATTTCGGCGAACCAGGTTTCCCACAGGATGAAGACCTCTTCCAAATACTGCACCCCTTTGATGCGGTGCATTCGGGCGATGATTTCGACCGCAGTGGGGGGCGAGCCTGCGTAAATTTCCAACCGGGCGACCAGATTTTCCCGGCGGGAGAACGCGGCGTACATCGTGGGAAGATAGGCAATGAGCAGGGCGATCAGAATCAGGCCAATGACGGCTTCAAAAAAAACAAGAATGGTTTGGGGAAGGGTGGTTACAGGCGCAAACCCTAACGTGAGCAGAGATGACCCGCTCAAGAGAAAAGCCTGATACAAGGGCCGGATTCCGATGGACCAAAACATGCCCATGAACCCCAGCAAAACGAGCGCAAGCCAGACGACCGGAATCATCAGCAAGGTGATCGGGGTGAACATCGCCAAAATACCTTCCCGATCTTCTTCCGTTTTGCTCCATTTAATCCGAAAGCGGAAGAGTTCCCACAATTTTTGGAAGATGATCCGCGTCAGCCAGACGTTATCCCCGCGGGGGAGGACGAACGACCGGATCGCCGAGTTGAGGGTGAACACGACGAGCGACGCGCCGAGGGAAAAGACAACGATGTCGGTGAGGATGCGAAAGGCCATGGATTTACTTCGAGGCGATGAACATCCCACTGTGTTTTTGGACGTGTATGCTCCCCTCGCGGGCAAGCCGGGTCTCAATCTCTGCGCGTAACGCGGCGATTTTTTCTGCCCCGATCTCGTTGACGTTGACCCCCAGGCTGGACATGGAAAGTATGTAATCCACGAGGGGGTCGGTTTGGGTAATGTGCAGGCTGTCGGGGTACGAACGGATTTCCACCGAGGAGAAGAACGGGGCGATTTGCGCGCCGCCGTTTTCGAGCGTGAAGGCGTTATCGGCGTGGCCTTTGCTCCAGGCAGGATCGAACGCCCGCATGATTTGGAAGATTTCGAGGATGTGATTCTCGCCCAACGTGACGGCGAAAAACTTGCCGCCGGGTTTGAGAACGCGGGCGATTTCGGCCAAGGCGCGGGGGCGGTCGGGGACGTGGTAGAGCATGTAGTGCGCCATGACCGCGTCGAAGGTGGCGTCAGGGTAGGGGATCGCTTGGGCATCCACCTGCTCGAAGGAAAAGTTCGGCTGTCCGGCCAGGGTTTGTTGGGCGGTGGCGAGCATGCCGGGGGAGAAGTCGGTGAGCGTGGCGCGCCACCCCGCGGGAACCCGGTCCAGGTTTTCCTGCCACAGGGTTGCGGGGCCGCATCCTAGTTCGAGGAGGGTACAGTGTTCGGGCAGGGTAAATTGTTCAAACATCCACCGATGTAGCCCGTACGGGTTGGTGCTGAATAATTCATGCACGCGAATCCGGGCGTTGAGGTTGCGGGCGTCTTTGTATTGTTGGGTGAGGAGGTATTGGGGGTCTTGGAGGTTCATGAGGATTATTTTTCCCGAAAAAAAAGGTGACAGTCACTTCAGCGATGTACTCATCGCCAGTGACTGTCACCTTTTTTTTCGGAGAGTGATTTATAACTGGAACCCACTCCGAGCTTTGACGATTTTGTAGCTAAAATCTTCGACGTATTCGAGCAATTCCTGCGTCAGGTCTTGCCAATCGCCGGAGGTGAGAACGCGCTCCATGTCGGGCATGGTGTTCATGAGTGCGCTCGCCATGATCTGGGGTTGGTTGCCATAGTAGGTGTACCAGGCGTCGTTGGGTTGCAAGCCGAGTTTCTGCATCCGGGGAATCCATTCGCGGACGACGAATTCGAAGTATTCTTGTTCGCGCCCGGGGAGAATATCCCAGGTCATCAGGATTTTGACGGTCACGGTGTGCCCTCCTTTTGGTTGTAATCCAGCACAAACACTTTCGTTTCTTCGGGGATGGAGCTGGGGGTTACTTTAAGGGATGAGATGGGTTCGATGTCACTCAGCCCCATTTCTTGCAGGAATTTGCTGAGGGGGGCGAGGTCAAGGTTGTCGTCTTTGGTTTTGTAGTGCATGGGGATGACGATGCCCGGCTCGATCAGGCTGATGACTTCCGCCGCTTTCGCCGGGGTCAACCCTCCCCCGCCGCCGACTGGAACCAGTGCTACGTTGACCGTGCCCAGGGATTCGACATCCGATTGGGTCAGTTCCCGTTTTAGGTCGCCCAAATGGGCGACGGTGACGCCATCGTAATCGAAGACGTACAAGGTGTTTCTTCCATTTCCATCTTGTTTTTTGCCAGAGGTTTGGATGGCGGTGATAAAAACTCCGCCGATTTCAAATTCGCCTGCGCCCGTCAGGGTGTGGGTATTCCCTTTGACGCCAGCCAGGTAATTGTGGCCGGGCGCGTCATGACTCACGGTGACGATATCCGCCTTCAATTTAAGGGGTTCGTACCCCACGATGCTATCATCAAATGGGTCGGTGACGACCGTTGCCATCCCCCGCTCGGTCAAACGAAAACAAGATAAACCATACCAGGTAATTTGCATAATGCTCCTTGCAGTATTGTGGGTTTCTGGGAATCAGCTTGGAGGTTTCCAGATTTTTGGGTCTCGGTGATGTCAAGATTATATCATCAATGCTTTGGAGATTTCCTTTGCGGCGTCGGGAGGAATGGAAATAAATATGGAGTTCATACAATTTCAACCTCACCTTCAAGAGTGAATCCCCCTTATAATCCATCGGATGAACCTCCCCCTCGGATCATTGTCCCCCACCACCAGCCCAGGGGCGGAAGCCACCTTTTCCCCGACCGGACAGGGCATCATCCGCCTGCCACCCGGCCCACCCCATCGTTATCGTCTCGCGCAGTGGGATGATTACCACGGACTGGCGCGCCGCCGTTTTCCCTGGCAGGCTCCGGTCACGTTCAGCCTGCGTGCCCGCGCCTCGCACATGTCCCTCCCCGGCACCTGGGGTTTTGGCCTGTGGAACGACCCAATGAGCCTGAAACTGGGCTTTGGTAGTCAGCGCACCCTCCCCGCGTTGCCCAATGCTGTCTGGTATTTTTTCGCCTCCCCGGAAAATTCGCTCTCTTTTCGAGATGATTTGCCCGCACATGGCGCGTTAGCCGCCACCTTTCGCGCCCCGAATATACCGATCGGGGTGTTCGCGCCTGGCATCTTTGCCCTGCCCCTGCTTTTTTTCCGTCCCACCGCGCGGGTTTTCCGCCGCGTGGCCGCGCGCCTCATCCAGCAGGACGCCACCGCCCTCCCGTTGGACCCGACCGAATGGCACACCTACGCGTTTGACTGGCAGACGCATCACGTTGTTTTTCGCGTCGATGGGCAAAAGGTGTTTGAAACCGACATCTCCCCCCGCGGCCCGTTGGGGGTTGTGATCTGGTTGGACAATCAGTACGCCGCCTGGAGACCGGACGGAAGTTTGAATTGGGGGGTGTTGGAGGGTGGCGGTGGAGGTGTGGAAGTGGAGGATTTACTGATCACTGTCTGAATATTGTCCGAGTTGGATCAATCGTTGGCGCTCAATGATTCTTGACGCCTCATTCATGCGGAGAATCTTAACCGTGACTCTCCCCTCCGGGGTAAGCGGTTGAATTTCCCCATTGATTAATTGAAAATGATCAAGCCAATTCTGTGTTCGAGGGTGATAAAACGCTACCAAGAGGCCTGTCTCTGGGTCAAAAGAGCCAATATTTGGGCCTTTGTGACGATTACATCGCATACAAGCCAAGGCCAGATTTTTATCTTCAGTTTGTCCCCCATGTTGGATAGGGATAATATGGTCAGGCTCATGCGGATGAAGGGTAAAGGCTTGAGGCATTAAACAATACTCACAGCGATTTTTTGCACGATACGCCACAAGCTGTCTTAATGATACGGGAAGCTCGCTTGCCATTGCGCCCCTAGAGGAGAAATTCTTGTGCTTGAGCTTTTAGTAGAGTCACAATATGTTCAACTCGCTCAAGTTCATCTAATTCTAATTGCTCATCTGATGAGATAATCCCCGCACTATTTAATGACAAAAGTCTTTTTACACGTTCTTGTGCTCTTTCTGAGGCTTTGTAACCGAGCACCTCGGTTGGGGAGGGGGCGGATGCCAGGAATTCGATCACCTCTGAAACAGTTTGGCTTGCTGAGGTTCGAAAGCCGACCAGGCTTAATTCCAAGACAAAAGGCAACCAGGCGCGCATAGGTTTTAATTTTTCTGCTAATGCATCTGGAACTCTTACCGTAATATCAATCATAGGGCTTACTCCTGATAAAATTCTATCACAATTATGCACCCACCCTCTTCCCCTCGTCTTTGCCTCACCCCCCGCGTCCATGGCGTGGGCGGGATGGTTTCCTTTTTACATAAACTGACCGCCGGCCTGGACGCGCGCGGCATTCAAACGACCCACGAAATACGCAATACGGACTACCAGGCCCTCCTCGTCATCGGCGGAACCCGTGACCTGACGGGGTTGTGGCAGGCCAGGCGGCGCGGTATCCCGATCATCCAACGGTTGAACGGGATGAACTGGCTCCATCGGAAACGCAAAACCGGTCTGCGGCACCGTCTCCGCGCGGAGTACGGGAACTGGTTGTTGAACACCATCCGCACACGCCTGGCGACGCACATCGTCTATCAAAGTGAGTTTTCCAAAAATTGGTGGGAACGGGTCTATGCCAAAACGCCGGTTCCGCATACTGTGATTTATAACGGGGTAGACCTCACGCAATATACGCCCGACGGCCCCCATGCCCGGCCCACAGATCGGTATCGTTTGCTCTTGGTAGAAGGCAGTCTGCAAGGGGGGTACGAAATGGGCCTCGAAACCGCGGTCCAACTGACGCAATGGCTTTTGACGCGGTACGCATTGCCCATGGAACTCATGATCGTCGGTAAAGTCTCCCCTGAACTCAAAGCCGCGTGGGATGCTAAAGCGGGGTTTCCGATTCATTGGGCGGGGTTGGTGCCCCGCGAAAAGGTGGCAGAGATCGATCGCTCCGCCCATTTGCTGTATTCGGCGGATATTAACGCCGCCTGTCCGAACTCTGTGATCGAGGCGCTGGCGTGTGGCTTGCCCGTCGCGGCGTTCGACACCGGTGCCCTGCCGGAGTTGGTCCCCCCCCGCGCGGGGCGGGTGGTCCCGTACGGAGGTGATCCCTGGCAGTTGGATGCGCCGGATGTGGGGGCGTTGGTCCAAGGGGCGGTGGCGATGATCGAGGCGGGGGAAGGTTTGCGGCGCGGTGCCCGCGCACACGCGGAGGAGGTGTTTGGGCTGGAGAAGATGGTGGAGAAATATGTGGGATGTTTGTTTACGGAATGATCCAAATCGAGACGCACGTGGTGAGGCTGATCGTGAGGATAAATCCCCAAACGCCTACTTTTTCGAGCAGGCGAGCCAGCAGTCCCAGCCCCCCGACGCCTACAAACCCGTAAAAACCCACCTTTAATACCTGAATGACGCCGTGCATTATTCCCTGTCCTAACTGATGGAGCAGAGTTTGCCCGGAGACGCCTGTAAACCAGAAAAAGCCGAATAGCCCTAACGGTATCAGCCCCAGCAAACCCCATAACCCAACCCCGTTGACCAAAAGCATCAACCCTAACACGCCAATGCTGACCATCATCACCCCGACCGCGACTTTGACAAACCACAACGCGCCGGGATCACCGGAAGCCATTGCCCTTCTCAACACGCCCGCGATCATGAAAATCACCCCCAAAAACATCAGAACATCGACTGAGTGCGGGATACGAAACCCATTTGTCGCGTGCTTCCCTTCTTTCACCGTGTATAATCCTTTTGTCTCTTGCATGGTTTTGCTCCTGTATCGTTCCGAATATTTTGAAGGATTGCCCCCAGTATAACGAGCCGCGTCCTTGTACCCTGCCTTAAACTCGCACAAAACCTGCCGTAAATCTGCCTCCCTTAAAATTGACCCTGTGTACTCATCGCCATTCACAATTATCCATTATGCCTCCCGACTCCCTCTCCCGCCAAACCATCCACCAAGCCCTCAAAGCCTGGCACAATGCGCGCCGACTGGGAGATTCCTCTCTCGCCCAACTGCAGATTGTCGAGACTCATCGCCAACAAAAAAATTACCAACCAACCCCCACCGGACGTGGCCTCGCCCTCCGCGAAACCCTCCAGCGCGCCCTCGACGCCCTCAAACCAGAGGGTGATCCCGATCCACTCGAAAAACGCTGGCGCCCCTACATCCTCCTCACCGAACGTTACCTCAACGGGCGCAGTCCCGAATACCTCATCGAACTTCTCGGCGTCGCCCGGAGCACCTTCGACCACACCCAAACCGAGGCCCTCGAATCCCTCACCGACCTCCTCCGTCAATGGGAACATACCGCCTCCCCCTCCGCCGAACTTGAAGCCTTCTCACCCGCTCATCCTTCATCCTCCCACCTTCATCCTCCCTTCCTCGCCCCGCCCCTCCCCGCCTACGCCCTCATGGGGCGGGATGTCATCTTTGCCCACCTCAAAGCCCATCTGCTGGCTGGAAAACCCCCTCTCGCCTTAAGTGGTTTGCCCGGTGTGGGCAAAACCGCTCTGACGGTGGCCCTCGCACACGATCCCGCCTTACGCGACCAATTTGCGGATGGGGTGCTCTGGGTGGGACTGGGTAATCATCCCAACTTGCTCGCCCTCCTGGGGACTTGGGGCACCGCGCTTGGCCTCTCCCCGGATGAACTCAGTAAACTGCCCGATCTCGACACCCGCGCCCGTGCGGTCCATGCCGCCATTGGCCTTCGACGCATGTTGATTGTCATTGACGATGCCTGGAGTCAGGCCGACACCGTAACCTTCAACCTCGGCGGGCCGAACTGCGCCACCCTCCTCACCACCCGCCTCCCGAAAATCGCCCTCGATTTTGCCGGAGAGCATACCCACCCCCTCCCCGAACTCTCCGATGATGACGGCCTGACCCTCCTCGCCGAATTCGCCCCACACGTCATCACGACTGAACCGGACGCGGCCCGCGCCCTCGTCCACGCCGCCGGGGGTCTGCCGCTCGCCCTCACCTTGATGGGACGCCATTTGCGTCAGGAATCCCACACCGGCCCCCCGCGCCGCCTGCGAACTGCCCTCGAACGCCTTCAAACCACCGAAACCCGTCTCCGCCTCACCCAACCCGCCTCCCCGCTCGATCACCAACCCAGCCTCTCTGTCAGGGGAGATGCCCCCCCACTCCCGCTCTCGCTCCTCACCGTCATCGCCATCAGCACCGAAACGCTCGACGAAAACACCCGACGCACTTTTTACGCCCTCTCCATTTTCCCGCCCAAACCCAACAGCTTCTCCGAAGACGCCGCCCTCGCTGTCGGTTCTGCGGTTTCGCCCGCGCCCCTCGTGAGTCTGGACATCCTCATCGACTACGGTCTCCTCGAATACGTCCCCCCTGACCGATATACCCTCCACCCCATCCTCGCTGAATTTGCCCGTGAATTGGCCCAGGAAACAAGTTTGGCGACTCCCGCCGCCCATCGCATGGCCCGCCATTTTCTGCTGAATACCGAAATCCCCGCCCCCCACCTCGACACCGACGCCGAAAATATTCTCGCCGCCCTTCATCTCGCCCATCTCCATCATCTGCCTGACGAACTCCTGCAAGGGGCCAACACTTTCTGCGCCTACCTGGAAGCGCGCGGTCTCTACGCCCTGGCTGAAGACCACCTGGCCCGCGCGGAGGCCGTTGCCCGTACCTCTGCCTCCCCCCTGCCGCTCCTCGCCACCCTCAACAACCTCGGACGCGTTGCCCAACGTCGCGGGGATTACGCCCGAGCGGAGACCCATTACCGCGAAGCCCTCACCCTGTCCGAACAAGGAGTGGACTCCCCTCAACGTGCGGCCATTTTACAAGGCCTCGGCCTGATCGCCCTCAGTCGAGGGGATTTTCCCCAAGCCGGGGAGCGTTTACACGAAAGTTTAACGGTGGCCCGCGCGGTGGGAGACCCCACACAAACGAGTGCCGTGTTGTCCAATTTGGGGGCCTTGTACTTCAATCGGGGAGAGTACGATCAAGCCGGACAGTTGTTTGAGGAAGGCTTAAAACTGGCGCGGGAGGCCGGGTTACAACAACAGACCAATGCGCTCCTCACTAATCTGGGCGTGTTGTCGGCTCGACGCGGGGATTTTGTGCGGGCACGGGCATATTTTGAGCAGGCGTTGGAACTGGCCCGCCAAATGGGACAACGCAGTCATACCAGTCATTTGCTCACGAATTTGGGGACATTAGCCAGCGAGCAGGGGGAGCACGCCCTCGCCGTCCAATATTTCCAAGAGGGGCTAAACCTGGCGCGTGATATGGGTCAACGCGAACGCGTCGGTCATCTGTTGGCGAACTTAGGCGCGCTGGCAATGGAAGAAAAGGATTTCACCCTGGCAGAACGTTATTTAAATGAAAGCCTGTCCCTCTCACGGGAAATCGGACATCGGCAGAATACGATTTTTGCTTTGACCAACCTGGGCGGATTACGCACCTCCACCGAGGACTTTGCCGCGGCGGCCCCCCTGCTCGAAGAGGGGTTGGCGCTCGCACGGGAAACGGGACAGCCCAGTTATGTCAGTGCGCTTTTGTTGGAGTATGGAAGTTATTATGCTGAACAGAAGCAGTGGAAGGATGCGGAGCACGCTTATCGGGAAGCTTTGGAACTGGCACATAAAATGGGGGCGCGGGTTGGGATAGGGCGAGCCTTATTTGGCCTGGCGCGGATCGCCGCCGTCCAGGGCTACGTGACAGAAGCCCGACAGTTGGGCAAAGAAAGTTTGGCGATGTATCAAGCTATGGGGCATTACCGCGAAACCCGCGTGAGAGACTGGCTAAAGGAATGTGGGTAACGCGGGTGCTGTTGGAAAATTCGGGAATCGGGGATGGTAGTAAACCCCCAATTTAATTTTGCCAGTACAATTTGTTGACGATTTACAAAGGTTTATGGTATTATGCCACGCGCTTAGTATCAGGCTAATAATTGCCCAATATATTTTAATCAACCCTTTTATTTGGAGCGTTCACCTTATCAAGGAGAAAATCACCGCTTGGAGAGTAGAAAAGATTCGTACGATATTTCAGAGAGCTACCGCATTAACAATCAGATTCGTGTTAAAGAAGTTCGCCTGATTAATGCCGACAATTCAAATGTTGGGGTTGTCCCCATCGAGGATGCTCGTCGCATGGCACAGGAAGCCGAACTCGATTTGGTTGAAGTGGCCCCCAACGCCGTCCCACCTGTTTGCCGGATCATGGATTTTGGCAAATTCATTTACGAAAAAACGAAAAAGGAACGGGAAGCTCGCAAATCACAAACCAAAATCGAAATCAAAGAGATTCGCTTGCGTCCGAAAACCACGGGACACCACCGAAGTTTCAAAGTCCGGGATGCTCGCAAATGGTTGGAAGAAGGGAAGAAAGTCAAAGTCCGCATTCGATTTCGCGGACGCGAAATTCACTACCCTGAAATCGCTCTCGAAGATTTAAGAGAAATCGCCGAAGAACTTGCCGATGTCTCGATCATTGAGCACGCCCCCTCGATTGAGGGACGGACCATGCTCATGGTGCTTACGCCAGATAGTAAAGGGAAGAAAAAGTAACAAACCCGGATTTCTGAATTTACCGACATCCTGGCCGGATGTCAAATTCGGAAATCTGTTGCCTCAATTGATAAAAAAATGGCCGCGGATGCCTGTTGATCCGCGGACTTTTGTGTAAAAGGAGTGTTCGCAGTGACTCGTAAACAACGTACTGGAAAGATTAAGCTGAAAACCCATAAGTCCACTGTCAAGCGCTTTCGCGTGACAGGGTCTGGGAAATTGGTGCGGACAAAAATCGGCAAAGGCCACCTTCGCCGAAATACGTCCAAACGCAGTAAAGCCCTCATGTCTGAAATGATCGAAGTGAAGGGCGATAGCATTATCAAACGCGTGCACCGCTTGGCCCCGTATCTTAAAAAATACAAAGCAAAGCCCTAGGGTTCACCATTTCAAATTGGGATTTATCTCGGATGAGTCCCGCAGTTGCGGCTGTTGGGTGTTTGCAACTGGAGATAAAACTTCGTAGAAGTTTTTTCTCCGACGCCCAGGGGTTCGCAGGAGGTATACAATGGCTCGTGTAAAAACTGGTTTTACTCGCCACCGTCGGCATAAGAAAATTTTGAAGTTGACCAAAGGCCAATTTGGCACGCGGTCGAAATTGATCAAACGCGCAAATGAAGCCATGCTGAAAAGCCTGTGGTATTCATATCGCGATCGCCGCACCCGGCGTCGTGAGTTGCGTGCCTTGTGGATCAGCCGTATCAACGCGGCGGCCCGCTTGAATGGCACCACCTACAGCCGTTTGATCAACAGCTTGAAGAAAGCGGAAATCAGCCTCAACCGCAAAATGTTGGCTGATCTGGCAGTCCGCGACCCGCAGGCCTTCGCCGCCGTCGTCTCTGCCACAAGATAGACAAAACACTCCTCCATTCACACATCACGAACAGGGCAGGTTAATCAACCTGCCCTGTTTTGTTTTATACTATTCAGCCTGGGTAGGAATTCCCAGAAGCATTGCGTTTTATGAACCTTTCGTAACTACTCAGCCAGGGTAAAAGTAAGCCCGAAAAAAAGGGTGAAAGGGGGATGTACATCCCCCTTTCACCCTTTTTCGGGAGTTTCCTCTCTAAGCCTGAGCAGTTACAACCTTTCTCGTAAATGCTCAGAGGTAATGCGGAGATTTTCTACTCTAGGCTGAGAAGTTACCCTTTCTCAAGGTTGTATAATACACTTATCACGTTTAGGAGAAGAATTATGTCAAAAGCTGTTGCGATCTTAGCAAAAATTGACCCTAGCCTAAAACAACTTGCGGAAAACATTCTCGATGAATTAGGTTTAACCCCGTCTCAAGCTATTACATTATTTTATAAGCAAGTTGCCTTGAGGAAAGGATTACCATTTAAAATTGAAATTCCCGGCATATCTACCCCAGACGAAGAAAAAGCTGATTGGACAATTTTGGCTTTAAACAGTCTGGATGATGCTTATGGGCAACATGAGCCAGAATATTCTTTACATCTCATTCGTGAAACCAATCCAGAGTATCAAGCATGAAAGAAGGCGATATTATATTAACTCCAATTGCTCAAGCGGATGGCAACACCAAAAATCGTCCAGCTCTGATTTTACGGGAAATGCTACCGCATAGGGACCTGCTTGTGTGCGGAATTAGCACACAGCTTCATCAGATAGTTGAAAATTTTGATGACATTATTTCGCCTGAAGATTTGGATTTTAGATCAAGTGGGTTGCTTTCTAAATCTCTTATTCGCCTTGGCTATTTAGCGGTCATTCCAAGAAGAAACAGTGTGGGTTCAATCGGATCGATAGATCAGAAAAGGCATCATCAGTTGCTTCGTAATTTGAGTGCCTACTTGCTCAAAAAGATTCCCAAGTTTTAATGTACGATATTCTTCCATTTCCAAGTGCTCACCTCTCCCAAAAACCCAACCATTCAACACATCCGCGAGTTACAAGCCCGTCCCCGGGCGCGGCGCGAACATCTGCAATTCGTCGTCGAAGGCGTCCGTCTGACAGAGGAAGCCCTCGCGGCGGGAATCATCCCGCTGACGGTGATCTACACCTCGGACGTGGGGGCGCGGGGCGAAACGGTCCTCGCGGGGTTCCGTGCCCGCGGCGTGGTGCCCACCCCGGTCAGCGAAGCGGTGATGCAAGCCGCCAGTGACACGCAAACGCCGCAGGGGATCCTGGCCGTTTTGCCGCTCCAACCCCTCCCGATCCCGCCTGCCCCATCATTTGTCCTTTTGCTGGATGGGGTACGCGACCCTGGCAATTTGGGGACGATTCTCCGTACCGCGGCCGCGGCTGGGGTGGAGGCCGTGTTGCTTCCCCCCGAAACCGCCGATCCGTTCGCGCCGAAGGTGGTGCGCGCGGGGATGGGGGCACACTTTCGGGTGCCGGTGCACACGTTGGGGTGGGAACAAATCCGGGCGGTGCTCGCACCCCTGTCCGTATTCGTGGCGGATGCCGGGGGCACGATCCCGTATTCGTCTGCGAATTTTTCTTCCCGGTTGGGGCTGATCATCGGCGGGGAAGCGCGCGGGGCGAGTGCTGAGATCGAGTCGCTGATTCCTACTTCCGTTCGCATTCCCATGCCGGGGGGGATGGAATCGCTCAATGCCGCGATGGCCGCTGGGATTTTGATGTTTGAAGTGGTTCGCCAAAGAGCCCAAACTAAGTAGGTAGTGACGACTTCAGTCGTTGAAGAAAACGACTGAAGTCGTCACTACGGAACAAAAAAATGAAACTTCGTACCATTACTACTTTTCTTGATCCGGGTTGGCCGCTGAATGAAAAACTTCTCGATCAAGCCGCGCACTTCAACCGTGCCGCGCAATCTGCTTTTACGCGGGAGGGGTACGAGGTGCAAACGACACGGCTGGCGACGATCCCTTTTCCCCAACTCTTGACGGAAATTACCCTGACCGAGGCGTTGACGTTTGCCCAAACGCTCGAAAATGCCGCTACCGCGCGGGGGTACAGTTATCTCTGCGTTGGCCCGGCGACGCCCGACCATTTGTCTGCCTATGCCCTGCTCCCAGACATGTTTGCGGCGACCCAAAATGTCTCGGCCTCGGGCGTGATTGCCGATAAAACGCATGGGATTTCCTTGCCCGCCATCCGCGCATCGGCGGAGATCATTCACCGATGTGTGGCCCACGATCCGAACGGGTTTGGCAATTTCTTTTTTACGGCGCTTGCAAATGTTCCCCCGGGCGGGCCGTTTTTCCCGTCGGGGTATCACGGAGGGGGGCCGCCTGCGTTCGCGTTGGGGACGGAAGCGGCGGATTTGGCGGTCAAGGCGTTTTCTTTCGCTCGCACGCTGGCCGAGGCGCGGAAAAACCTGATCGAAGCGGTGGAAATTCACGCGCACCACCTCATGCTTATCGCAGAAAATCTTAGTACGCAATACGGAATACGCTTTACAGGCATTGATTTTACCCTTGCTCCCTTTCCTGAGGAGATGCTTTCGATTGGGACGGCGTTGGAGCGGTTGGGGATTCCCGCTTTGGGGGGGAGCGGTTCGACGGCGGCGGCGGCTTTTCTGGTGGATACGCTTGAACGGGCGCGGTTCCCCCGCGTGGGGTTCAACGGGTTGATGCTTCCGGTGCTGGAAGATGCCACGCTCGCGGCACGGGCGGCGGACGGGAGTTTGACCGTGACCGATCTTTTGCTGATGTCCACCGTGTGCGGAACCGGGCTGGATACCGTGCCCCTGCCGGGGGACACCACCCCCGATCAGCTCGCGGCGATCCTGCTCGATGTCGCGGCGCTGTCTTTGCGTTTGGACAAACCGCTCACCGCGCGGCTGGTGCCGATTCCAGGGAAAAAGGCGGGGGATGTGATCGAGTTCGATTTTCCGTATTTTGCTAACAGCCGGGTGATGGCGGTGAGATCGAGCGGTTTGCAGGGGTTGTTTGCGGGAGATGAGCAGATATTTTTGAGTACGCGAAAAAGCCCTGGCTAATCGGCCAGGACTTTACATGGGGGATATGCGAACTTTATTCCGTAACCCGCCAGTACGCGCTCCCGTCCGCCTCGCGGGCGAGGAACTTGAAGCCGATCAGTTCCCGGCGTAGGCTGGTGATGTCGTCGTGGAAATGGCTGAGAATCTCGTTCACTTGTTTTTCGGTGTAGATCACGTCCAACTCGAAGTTTTTGACAATGTGTTTGAGGAGGGCTTCCAGTTTTTTGCGCTGGGAGGGGATGGTTTTCAGACGCCCGTCGGGTTGGGTATAACTTTCGACGACTTTTCGATCATAGGCATCCATGTCCACGTCAGCGACCGCGTTGGGGAGGGTATCTTGCGAGAGAATGCTCTTCGCCATGGTTTCCAACATTCCGGTGTTGAGGTGATACACGTTGTAGTACCCTTCCGCCCGCGCACTGACCAACCCAATTTTGGATAACTTGGATAGGTGATGGGACACAGTGGAGGCGCTTAGTTTTAGCATCCCAGCGAGGTCTTCGACGTTGAGGTCATCCTGGGCGAGCAAACCGACGATTTTGAGCCGGTTGGCGTCGGACATGGCGCTGAAAAACGAGAGCAGGAGGGAGGTTTGTTCGTCAATCATGTTGTACCTCCGTCTCGATGGTGCGTGCTTTTTCTGTTAGCCAATATGCGGAGCCGTTATCGTGGCGGTTGAGATAGCCGGTGTCCACGAAAGTCCGGCGGAAGAACGCGGCGTCGGGGTTGAGTTGTTTGATCAGGAGGTTGATTTCCTTTTCGGTGTACTGTTTTCCGGCCTCGAGGGCGGTCAAAACGTGATGGCGCGCATACCGGATCAGAATTTGTTGTTTTTTCTGCTGGAGCGGAATTTGTTTGATTTCACCGTTCGGGCGGGTGTAGTTGATCACCACTTTGCGCTCTTCTTCGGTGAAATCGGCGGGGATTTTCCGGTGATCGGGTACGGGGGGCGCGAGTTCGCGGGCGCGGGAAAACTGACGTTTTGCCATGTCCTCGAGGATTTGGGTGTTCAGTTCAAAAACTTCTTGCCGCTCCTGCGTTACGTGGACGGTCACCAGTCCGGTTTCGCGTAATTGTTCGAGATGTCGAAGCACGTCCGAGGGGGGCATGTTCACCTCCCCGGCCAGGGTTTGCATCGACGCGGGATTCTTTGCCAGCGAGCCGACGATTTTGAGCCGGTCCACATCCACAAAGGCCTTAAAAAACTGGAGTAATTCTTCGTTTGGGTCACTCATGATAAACCTCTAATTAATTCGATGATTGTCGAATTAATTTTACGACATCCGATGTGGATGTCAAGAGGTGGAAACAAAAAATCCTCTCAGTTTTTTGAGAGGATTTTTTGTTTCGGGGAATTCTCCGAACATCGCTGAACAGTGACAGGGATTGTAAAGCGGGATGGATTAGGGGCCGCTCACGGTGGGGTAGCCCGTGGCTTTCCACTCGTTCAAGCCTCCGGCCATGCTCGTCACTTGCTCGAACCCGGCCTGAAGCAGAATGTCCCGTCCTTGTTGACTGCGGTTGCCCGACCGGCACACGACGACGATTTCTTGCCCTTGGGGGACCTCACTCACGCGTGCGGCCAGTTCATCGAGTGGGATCAGGGTCGTGTTGGGGGCGTGGAACTCATTCCACTCTTCGGGAGTGCGGACATCCAGGAGAAATACGCCCTCCTCATATTTTTGATAGGCCTCGTTCACGGAAATTTCGAGCGGAAGTCCGGCAGTGTCTGCGGGAGCATTGTTTTGTTGGGCGATCCAATACCCCCCTAAAGCGAGCAGGGCGACGGCGACGATCACCCACCAAAGTTGAAATCGGGCGGCGGCGGGTTTCGCAGGTTGTTTCGCGTGGCTTTTTGAGCCTTGGGCTTTTTGTTTTTTCTGAGACATAGAAACTCCTAATTTTTGATCTTCCTATTAGATGTGGGGATAGGAAATATAGTTACATGACTTCAAGAATCTGTATCGTATAATCAACCCAATTTTACCCTTGCGTAGGAGTTCTGGCATATCAAGCCACTGAGATAAAGCATTCCCCCCTTTTTTGTATCGCCCAACACACAAAAATGATGTTGGTTTGCAATACATCTCCCTAAGACCGGGAGTAGAATGGGAAACATCTCGAGGGAAAACAGCACCCAAAAGAGCAATTTTGTGAAGTCTGTTCAGGAGAGTACAAAATGAACAAAAATTTTTTCCGTTTTTCTCATCGTTTTCAGGCGCTGGGGTTCAGCTTGCTTTTGATCCTGATCATGGCCTGGGCATGGGTGCAAATGGCGCATCCCACCCCAGTCTACGCCATCGAAGTTCCATTTGGCGCGGAATATCTCGTCGATGGGGCGTTTGACGGCGCTTATTCGATTGCCTCCGCGGACCTGGACGGGGATGGCGATCCCGATCTTGTTTCCGCCGCCAAAAATGCGGGCGACCTCGTCTGGTGGGCCAATGAGGCTGGCGATGGAACGGTGTGGAGTACACCGAATGTTATTGCCGATGCTTTTCTCGGCGCGGTTGAGGCCTTGCCCGCCGATTTGGATCGGGATGGTGACCTCGATCTCTTGGGCATCTCGGACACCACGGGCGATTTGATGTGGTGGGAAAACACCGCGGGCAACGGAAGCGTTTGGACGCCCACCCTGATCACCTCCTTCTTCGACACAGCCACAAGCGTTTTTGTCGCAGACCTCAACCAGGACGGCGCACCCGATATTGCCGTCGTCGGCACCGTAACAACCTCAGAATCCGTTTTCTGGTACGAAAATGTCGGGGGTGGCACGAGTTGGATTTCTCATCCGGTAGCGACGGGTCTGAATACCCCCTCCGATGTCCTCGCGACCGATCTGGATCAAGATGGAACGATGGACCTTGTTGTCAGTTCGCTCAGTTCTGCCGAAATTTCCTGGTGGCGGAATGATAACGGTACCGGGCTGACCTGGACCCCTTTCGTCGTCAGCAGTAATTATGCAGGGGCGAGTGGGTTGGAGGTGGCAGACCTGGACGGGGACGGCGATCCCGATCTCATCGGGGCTTTCGCAAGCGATGACACCATTTCCTGGCGAGAAAACGACGGGACCGGACAGGGGTGGGCGGATCACCCCATCGTCACCACCCTCGCAGACCCGGTGGCAGTGGCCGCAACCGATTTGGATCGGGATGGCGATCTGGATGTGTTGGGTGCAGGAAATACCGCCGATCAAGTCTTGTGGTGGGATAATTCTGCGGGCGATGGCTCCACCTGGACGGCATATCCCATTTCTACACAGTTTGATGGTGCGCGGGCGCTCCATCCGGCGGACATCAATCAGGATGGCCTGATGGATGTGATCGGGGCCGCCGAGGTAGCGGATGATGTGCTTTGGTGGCAGAGTACCGCCATTCACCGCAATGCTGAATACCCCGTCACCCGCGCGGTTTTGGTGGATGGGAATATGGATGGTGCGTTTAGTATGGCGGCAGGGGACCTCAATCAAGATGGGATGCCCGATTTCCTGGGCGGCTCATTCAGCACCGGAGAAGTAGCCTGGTATCAAAATGGGACGCATGGGCAAACCTGGACGAAGTTCACCATTGGAAATTTGTTTGGGGTACGGGCCCTCGCCGTGGCCGACCTGAATGGCGACGCACGGTTAGATGTGCTTGCCGCAGGCCAAAATGCGAATGCCATTGTCTGGTGGGCGAACAACGGGGCTGGGGTTTTTGGGAGCGTGCAAACGATTGAAGCCAATTTTGCCGAGGCTGTGTGGGTGACGACAGGTGATTTGGATGGAGATGGCGATCAGGATGTGCTTGGGGCGGGTTTTTCTGAGGAAACCATTTCCTGGTGGGAGAATGTAGATGGCCTGGGTACGTTTGGGGCGCGCCACGATCTCGTGACTGGTTATGCCGGGGCGATTTCGGCGGCGATTGCTGATCTCGATCAGGATGGTGATTTGGACGTGGTAGGGGCCGCGAATACCAATCAGGATGTGTCCTGGTGGGAAAATAACGGCGATGGGATGACTTGGACCCTTCACCCGCTCGATCTTACGATCAACGGTCCGGGGGCACTCTTTAGCGCGGATGTGGATGGGGATGGCGACTTCGATGTGTTGGGCATGTCAAAATTAGACCACCTCCTTGTCTGGTGGGAGAATCTGGATGGGAATGGGACGTTCAATGCCACGCCCAGCGTGATCGCAGATGCCTTCGTTGGTGCGGCATCGCTTTTTGGGGCTGACTTGGATCAGGATGGCGATGTGGATGTAACCGGGGCCGCACAATATGGGAACACGTTGAGTTGGTTTGAAAATGAAGGGGGCACGGGAGCGAGTTGGACGGAGCATATTCTTTCGGACTCCTTGCTGGAGCCGGTGGTGGTGAGCGTTGCCGATATCGACGTGGACGGACGCCCCGACATCCTCAGTGCCGCCGCGGTAGATGGCGACTTACACTGGTGGGGAAATGGAGGCGGCCAGTTTAGCCTCTCGACGCAAGATACCTCTCCCCAGGCCATCGCGGAGGGCGAGACGACGGATGTTCTCGCGATTACAGCCAGTCATTTAGGAAAACCTGGGGAAGCCCCTCTCGAACTGGAAACGTTTGAACTGCTTTTTGAAGAAGAACCTGGAAATGGCATGGGGCCGCCTGAATCCAATGCCATTATCGAAAATCTTTACATTTATTTAGATGATGGGTCAGGTATCTTTGAGCAAACGAATGACACCGTCGTCACGACGGTGGCGACACTTACTCTGATCTCCGGGCGTGAAACCATCACCCTTCCGGCTGGGGAAACGTCCATTCTCCTCAACCCTGGCGAGACCAAAGTCTATTTTGTCGTCTTGGAAATCATGCCAGAGGCGGGTTCCGGAGACCCCAACCAGCTTCTTCTGACCCACCTTACCGATGATCCCGTATATAAAAGCGCGGCGAGAGACATTGAGCATGATGTGCCCTTGCAGATGGCCTATGCGCCAAATGTCGCCGCCTTCCTGGCAACTTTCTCGCCCGATTTGTTCCTGGATAAATATGCCAATACAATACCGATTGAACCAGGCCCCATGGCTCCCGCGGGGCCTTCGGGTGGCCCTGGAATTGTAGAGCCGGGAGAATTGATCACATACACCATTTTCTACAGCAATACGGGCACCACGACCGCAACAGGGGTGATTATTGCGGACATGATGCCCCCGGAAGCCTTGTACACAGGGTTTACATCCACTGGGCTGACAGTTACCTTAACCATTGAAGGGGATACCTATCTGTGGGATATCGGAACTTTGCCGCCTCAGACCAATGGCTCGATCACGATCCTGTCTACGCTGGCCACTTTTATGTCGAATGAATATACCTTTCAGAACACGGCGATCTTGACCGGAACGATTGCCGCCTCCACCTTTAACGCCTCCAGTTCGGCGGGGTTGGAAATCAACATTCCTCCTACGGTGAACGCGGGACCTGATCACACGATCATTGTAGATCAGCTAACGACCTATACGGCTAGTTTTACTGATCCCGGTAACGATGATACTCACCAGGCGATCATAGATTGGGGGGATGGGCACATAACGGATGGGATTGTCAATCAGCAAACGAATACCGTCACGGGGAGCCATCTCTATCCGGTGGAGGGCATTTACCTGGTGCAAGTCTTTGTGATCGATAGCGATGGGGGTGTGGGGCTGGATGAAGTGCAGTTTGTCGTCAAAAAGGCCAATATCTATCTGCCGATTGCTGTAAGACCGTAAAAAATACCGTTTGAGACCAAACAAAAAAGCGAGGACATCGTCCTCGCTTTTTTGTTATCGATGGACCCTTTACTTATGGCCCTTGTTTGATTTGGACACCCGTTTGGTAGTTGTACACCCGCACGACATCGGTCGTCACCACCCAGATTTGGGTGTCATCCCAGCCTAAAATACTGAACCACATCGAACCGATATCAAAAGCACTCGGAATTTCCTGGAGATTTTGCCCGCCACTGGTGCCATCCTGCAAACTAATTTTCTCAAACCCGATGCGTTGAGGTTCGCTGTAAGCTGTCAGAATATAAACAGCATCCGACCCGATGAGGGGCGTCCAAATCCCTTCTTCGTAGGCCACCTCACTCAGTAAATTATCCATCCGATCTTCGGTCGCAGGCACAAAAGACCACCTCACCGTCCCGTCCGCTTCAAGAGCCCACACTTCATTCCGCGCCGTCCCAATCCGGCGATAGGCGTCTACAATCAAGGTCTCTTGCACCACGCCCAAAGGTTTAAGGTCGTAGTCTTCGTTATGTACCAGACGTTGATACGTGCCATCGTTCAGGTTGACAGACCATAATTCCTGATAAGCCGGAATATACATCGCGTTTTCCGTGATCAGCACCCCATCATCCGGTCGAAGCCCACTGGAGCTTTCTTCGTCGGAGACCAATGCTTCCCAAGTCATTGTTCCAGTGGCCCCGTCCCACCGTTGCACGCAGAACGGATCGTAAGTGCCAAAGCCGAACACGACCGATTGGCCGTCGGGCAAGGCCCACATGGGATCATAAATATACATTTCCTGCGGATCATCATCAAAAATATAATTCGCACACTGGGGCAGGATGGTGTGGACGAGTGCCCCGTCCAGCGCATTGTACACAAACAAAGACACATGCTCATCCCGATCATCTTTCACCGCCGGGTTTCCCCCCAGAATCAACAATTGACGAGGTTGTTCGTTCAACTTCACATTCCAGACAGGTTGCCCGGTTTGGGCGTCGTATGCCTGAAGGGTGCCGTCGGCGGTCAGGGCGATCACGCGCTGGCCTGTGACCCGCAAACAATTCTCGCAAATATTGGTCACTTCATCGGGAAGTGTAGTTTGCCAGGCTGTCGTCCCATCGGCACGATTGAACGCATACAACTTGGTTTTGAAAGAAAAATAAACAAACGAATTGTTGGCGGCAAATTGATTATAAATATAAGTGGCCTCGTCCGCGAGCGGTTCACTTTGCCAGCGTTGCGTTTTTTCTGCCTCAAAATCGAGGTACAGCAATCTTTGGGTATCGTCCGAAAGGCTGGCCACCCCGACAAAATCGGACTGTGTATCATTGTCCGAGGGCAAGAGGCTGAGCGCCCCAAAACTATAAATATCCGGGCCGACGGGGAAAATACTCTCCGGGCCGCCAGACATCTCAGGAAAACCAGAAATCAATTCATCAATCGCTTTTTCGCCATTGATCACCGCGAAAATACTGCCCAGCGTGATGCCCGTCGCCCCCAACACCCCAATCACAATCGGGATGAGCGTTGCCAGCACAATGATCGCGACCAGACACCCGACCACCCGTCCCGCTCCGCCTGAAGGTGTGCTCCCTGGGGAGTAGGTAATCATGGGCGGGGGTGGCGAGTACGTAGATGTCTGGATAATCAACTTGGGGAATGTGCCCGTTTGCTCATCCTCAGGGGTTGTCTGATCTTGAAGCGTCGTTCCACAAAACTCGCATTTGAACGTGCGCTCATGACCGGGCTTCAAATCGAGCGGCGCACCGCACGAAGGACATTTAACAATTTCAAACCGATTGCTCATTTGGCTCACTCCTACAGGTTATTTAACAGAGGGGAAATTAAGATGGGTTTCCGAAAAAAGGATGGGCGAGGAATTCACATTCCCAACCCATCCTTTTTTAGGGATTCTCCAAAAACATCTGAACAGTTATATCAAGTATACAAGGAAATTAAAAACTCATGGGGACGAATTAGCGGCGGATAAGCCGATAGATCTCCCCCTGCCGGGCTACCAGATAAAGTTCTCCGGCCTCGTCCTCCCCAAACGAGGTGATAAACTGCCCGGTTTCAAACAGCAGAGTGTTTTGCCAAACGCCGTGACTATCCCGTAATAATCCCCAAACCTGCCCGGAACAATAATCGCCGAAAAGATAAATCCCATTCCATTCGGGTAAAACCGCCCCCCGATAAACGTACCCTCCCGTGACGGAACATGTCCCCGTCGCGTGGGAATACTCCCAAACAGGCCCAATCAACGCGGCTCCCGCGGGGGTACTGCCCTCGTACGGGTGTGTCCCCTCGAAAATATTCCACCCCAAATTCCCCCCCCCGGGCGTTCCGGCGGCGAGAAAATCAATCTCCTCCCACTCACCTTGTCCCACGTCCCCAATGTACATATCCCCAGTCTGTCGGTCGAAAGAAAACCGCCACGGGTTGCGTAAGCCAAACGCCCAAATTTCGGGCATCCCCGTTGTACCCAACACCCCACCGCTGGCAAAGGGATTATCGCCCGGGATCAGATAGGGGGAGGCGCTCACATCCATCCGCAGAATTTTGCCGAGATGCGTGTTGAGATTTTGCCCGTTGCCCTGTGGATCGCCGCCGGAGCCGCCATCCCCCAACGCGATGTACAGATACCCATCCGGGCCAAATGCCAAATGCCCGCCGTTGTGATTCTCGTAGGGTTGGTTGACCCTGAGAAGCATAATTTCACTGTCTGCACTGGCCTGGTTCGGATCAGTTGGCGATACCTGATAACGGGAGATGATGGTGTCCCCGCCATTATCGGTGTAATTGACATAGAAAAAGCCGTTTTCGTCAAACTTGGGGTCAAAGGCCAGCCCCAATAGCCCCTGCTCATTACCACCATCGCCCACCCGATCCTGGATGTCTAGAAAAGGCGCACCCACCCCGATGATGCGGATGACCCCGGACTGTTCCACGATGAACAAACGGTTGGAACCATCGTGCGCGTGGGTAAGCAGGACGGGACTGTTGTAACCGCTGGCGACGGTTTGCCAGCCGAAGTCCGCGGGGTTGGGGAAGGTGGTCACGTTGGGGGGCGGACCCGGCTGGGGGGTGGGTTCCCCGGCGGGTGTCTCCCCCACAGCATCCTGTGTGAGCGTCAGGGTATCAATCAGTTCCCCGGTGACGGTGATAAATTCAAAGGTCAGGGTGGATTCCGTGGCAGTCACCCGCATGGCCCCGTGGGCGTCCTGGTAACGGATCAGGCTTTCGGGGCGGATGAAGTAAAACCAGTAGCGGTTGGGATTGCCCCCCAACCCGTTGGTGATGTACGGGATTCCATCGAATTCTAAGCGTTCGTAAACGTGATCGTGTCCGGCCAGGACGACATCGGCGCCCCATTCGGCGTAGGGCCATTGCGCCCAGTCCGTGGAGCCGTGGTAGGACGAGGAAAAGGGCGCGTGGTGCATGAAGGGAATTTGCCACGCGGCGGTGGAACTGGCGAGGGTTTGCTGGAACCATTGTGCCTGTACGGAAGAGGCTCCCACCCCGTCGGGTTCGTGGCTGTCGCTGTCGAGGGCGTAGAAGTGAATCGGTCCCCAGGTGAAATCGTAGTATCTTTCGTTGCCGGGAAGGGTGAAATAGTCGAGGTAAGGTTGGAGATCGTCGGTGAGCCAGTCGTGGTTGCCGGGGACAGGGAAGAAGCGGTTGACCTCACTGCCAGCGCCGTAACTGCCGAGGTAGGGAAAGATGTAACTGTGGAAATATTGTCCGATGTTGGCGTCGATAGTCTCTGCGTCACCGTTGGGGTAGTTGTTATCGCCCAGGGTGAGGATGAATGCGGGGTTCCACGATTGGACGAGCGCGGCGACGGCTTCTTCGTCCGGGCCGGCGAATCCATAATCGCCGATGACGGCGAAGACGAGAGGGGTCGGAATGGGCGTAGTCGTTAAGGTAGGTGTCGCGGTGTCCGAGGGCGCGGAGGTTTGTGGAATAGGGGTGGAGGTGGGCGCGTTTTCGACTACTGGGAGATTGGTGATTTCGTCGAAAGTGGGGGGAATGGTGGCCGCGGGGACGGTTGGAAGGAGCGCGGTGGGGGTGGGGGCGGTGGAACAGGCGGCGATTAAGCAGGCAAGGATGAGCAGGTACAAAAAGGAGCGGGTGGGGTGGAAGCGAGGAGACATAGGTGGGGAAATGGGCAATTCTGAATTGTTAATAGTGAATTGTGAATAGTCAATAATTAATACTGATGTGGCCTTTTCCGCCCAAAACGAACCTGCTTTGTAACCGTTCAGATAGATTTGGAGAATTCCCCGAAAAAAAGGATGGGTGGGGGATGGCCATCCCCCACCCATCCTTTTTTTCGGAACTTTCTTCTCTTGACTGAACGATTGCCCTGCTTTTACAAGCCTTAACAGTGGGTTATGCGATCCGGAGACCGGAGGGGTAGTGATTTTTGACGACGCCTTTGACGACTTTGCCCCAGCCGAGCGGAAAACCATCGAGGGTGACGAGCGTCCAGCCGTCGGGGATGTCGTGAGGGTTTAGGCGGAGGGTCTCGCGTTGGAGATAGAGCCGGGTGGTATTTTCGTCGAGGGGGAGCGTGCGTTGGGCTTCTTCGGGGCGGAGGGCCATCGCGAGCGCGTGGGCGGGTTCAAAGCGGTCTTTTTTGAAACTGCCGAGCCACAAACCGGGGCGGATTGTGTTGAGGTTGCCGAGGGGCGGGGTTTCTGTGGGCAGATAGTATAAATAAGATTTTACCAGCCGAAGTTGGGCAGGGTTTAAGCGCAGGGTGAGTGTTTCGTCAGCGAAGGCCTGCCAGAAGGGGAGCAGAGGGCGGAGGGAGGCTTGGTAATGGGGATTGGTGAATGAGTAATGGGGATTGGGTACTGATGAATTTCTTTGTAGGAGCGCAATAAAGTGGCCTTCGCCAGGCGCACGGTGGGGGAGAATACGAATCGCGAATTGCGAATGATCCACGGCGGAGGGCGTGAAGCCCGGTTTGAGCGGGGGGGGGACGAGGCTGAAGTCGGGGTGGGAAGCGAGAAAACGGGTGATGACATGTTCGTTTTCTTCAGGGGCGAAGGTGCAGGTGGCGTAACACAACCATCCGCCGGGGCGGACGAGCTGGGCGGCAGTGTCCAAAATGCCGGTTTGACGCAGGGCACATCCCGCGACGAATTCGGGGGACCAATCGCGGATCGCCTCCGGGGTTTTGTGGAACATGCCTTCGCCGGAGCAGGGGGCATCGACGAGGACGCGGTCAAAAAATTCGGGCAGGGTGTCGGCGAGGCGTTCCGGGGTTTCGTGGGTGATGATGACGTTGCGCGCGCCCCAACGTTCGAGGTTTTTGGCGAGGTCCCACACGCGTTTGGGGTGGATTTCGTTGGCGAGCAGGAAGCCTTGATTTTGCATTTTGGCGGCGATATGGGTGGTTTTCCCACCAGGGGCCGCGGCGAGGTCGAGGATGCGTTCGCCCGGTTGGGGATCGAGGATTTCGGCAACGGCTTGGGCGGAGGGTTCCTGGAGATAATAGAGTCCGGCGGCGTGGTAGGGATGGAGGCCGGGCCTGCCCTGAGTGGCATCCAAGGGGCGGGGTTCGCTTTCGAGGACACGGTACCCCGCGGGGTTCCAGGGGAGGGGGGCCAGCGAAAAATCAGAGAGGGTTTGAAAGGCTTCGGGGGTAAGTTTCAGGGTATTCACGCGTAAACCGACATGCGGGGGCGCGTCATAGCTGACGAGGAAGGCGTCGTATTCTTCGCCGAGGAGGGTTTGCATACGAGTGAGGAAGGCGGGAGGGAGAGAAGGCATTGGAGTTTATCGGTCAGGCATAACGAAAAATTGTGAATGGGTTCGTCCCTTTTGATTATATGGCATGTACGGTTTTTGCGTTGAAATTGGGCTTGTCAGCATGCGAGACTTTTTTGGGAGCGAAATTCAAATCTGTTTTAAGCGTGTGTACGTAAGGCATTAATATCACACAGCATCAAATGAAAGGAGGCTTAAACTTTCCGGGAAGGGATTGTCAAGATTTTGTTTTTGCGTATAATGTTTGTAAAGTATTTATAAATATATTGGACAATGTTTTGAGGTGAACCTATGGCAATATCGCTATTTCCACAAGAGCTAGATAATATTCCTGCCAATGATCTCCTAAGTTTGTATTTTAAAGAGGCGGCCAAAGAACCGTTATTGACGCGTGAAGAAGAGATTGAATTGTCACAGCAAATCGAAAGGGGGCGTCAGGCGCGCGAGAAGTTGGCGCGGGGAAATTTCACGGCGGACGAGTTACCTCAGTTGCGAAAGATGATTGATTTAGAAACCCGCGCGTGTGATCGGTTGATCCGGGCGAATACCCGCCTCGTGATCAAAGTGGCGAAAAAGTATCTGGGCTACGGGTTTCCGTTCATTGATCTGATTCAAGAAGGCAATATAGGGTTGATGCGGGCGGCGAAAAAGTACGATTACCAGTTGGGCAACAAATTCAGCACGTACGCGACCTGGTGGATTCGTCAGGCGGTGACGCGGGCGATTGCTAACCAGTCGCGCACCATCCGTTTGCCCGTGCACTGGGAGGGGGAGATCAGCAAGTTTAAACAAACTCAACACCAACTGACCCAAGAATTCGGGCGCAAACCTTCGCTGGAAGAAATGGCAGAGAAAATGAGTCTCCCGCTATTCCGCATCATCGAAATCCAACAAACCTCCCGCGCCCCGATCTCCCTCGATCTGGCGGTGAATGAAGATGAAGATACAACGTTGGGGGAATTGATCACCGACGACTCCAGCATCGCACCCGATGAGGAAGCGTATGTGAACCTGCGAAATGAGCAGTTGATGGAAATTCTCGAGGAACTACCGACGCGTGAGCGCAGTACGATTGAAATGCGCTTTGGCCTTTTGGACGGCAAGACGTATACGCTGGAGGAAGTCGGCCAGGAGTTAGGTGTCACCCGCGAGCGCGCCCGGCAGATTGAAGGGCAGGCGTTACGCCGATTACGCTCCGGGTCGGTGAAACAGCGGTTGCACCAGTTTAATTCGTGACAACTGGGGAGGAGGCTTGTTTGCCTCTTCGCGTCAAAAGGCCAGTTTATAGATACACAATACATCCCCGGTGTTCAAGCAATGGAATCCAGGTTGGCAAGGGGTCGAGCGATAACCAGCGCAAATCCAGGCGTTCGAGGTTAGGAAGGTCTGCGAGACTTTCCGGAAGGGTTGTGAGACGGTTCGCGCGGAGATCGAGGTAGCGAAGATTTTGGAGGCCGGTAAAGTTCGGCAAGGTACTCAGACGGTTGTTGCGTAAATCCAACGCGGTGAGGGCAGTCAGATGACCCATCGAGTCCGGGAGGGCGGTGAGTTGGTTGTTGACCAAACTCAGACGGGTCAGGCTTTTCAGGTTGCCAATCGCTTCCGGGAGCGTGGTCAGCGCGTTGTGGTTGAGGTGGAGTTCTTTCAACCGGGGGAGATTGCCCAGGGATTCGGGGAGGGCGGCGAGACGATTGTTGTACAGGCGCAGTTCGACGAGGGCAGAAAGGTTGCCGAGCGTTTCCGGCAGGGTCGTGAGGTGGTTGTCGGTCGCGTTGAGGAAACGGAGCCGTTGGAGATCACCCAGCGAGGCGGGGAGTTCCGTCAACTGGCTGTCGCTGGCGTAGAGAAATTCCAGTTCTCGGAGGTGACCGATGGTATCCGGAAGCGCAATCAGGGCATTGTGCCCCGCGTCGAGGGTGTGGAGGTGGCTCAGATTGCCAATGCTGTCGGGCAGGGTCGTCAATCGGTTGTTGTGAATATACAAATGGGTCAGGTTATGCAGGTTGCCGAGGCCGTCCGAGAGCGCGATGAGATGGTTTTCCCCTAGATTGAGTTTTTGGAGATGCGTATTTCGCCAGAGGGTTTCCGGCAGATCGGTCAGCTCTTGGGCTGACCAATCCAGAGAGGGGATGTGGGAGTCAGAAGGGAACATGATCCGGGATTATACTCCGACCTGATGGGAGACAGAAATCACAGATTAAATGCGGCTCTTCGGTTTTTGACGGGAAAAATTCGGGCATCCCGTTAATCCTGGTAGAACCGTAAATGCAAAAGACGCCCTCGAAAGGGCGTCTTTTGCATTTACGGATGGTTGATTTATTTGACGATGATCGGAATATACGCGGCGTAGGCGTAGATGTAGAAAGTGGCCGGGTTCGATGCCCCCCCGCCCGGGCCGGGGTTGACGACCGTGATCGCCCCGGACCCGCCAAACGCCACATCAAACCCGTTCAGGGTAATGATGACCTCGTTTTCGCTGACGAATTGCGTGGGGCGATTTTGCCCGTTCCACTGCGCCTGCGTGTCCAGCATAAAGTTCGAGCCGAAGATATGGACTTGAACTGGCGTGCTGGCCGCGCCATGTGCCAGGGTGATCCAGCCTTCGATGGATTGGATGGCGGGGACGGGGTTATTTCCGGGGCCAGCGACATCGAAGGTGAAAACGTTGGAGGTGCCGCCGCCGGGGCCGGGATTGGTGACAGTGAGCACAACCGGGCCGGGGGTGAGCAGGTCCTCGGACGTGACAGTGATCTCTAACTGGGTGCTGTTGATGAAGGTCTTCGCCCGGTTACTGCCGTTCCACTGCACGGTGGAAGCGCTGACGAAGTTGTACCCGTTGATGGTGACGGTCAAATCCGGTCCGCCGGCATCCACTCCGCCCGGAAGCAGGGATTCAATCGAGGGGATAGGATATTGCCCGGCTCCGGTGACGGTGAAAACCAACGTGTTGAAGGCATTTCCACCACCCGGCGCGGGGTTGAGCACGTCCAGGGTGAGGGTTCCCGCGGAACTGAGGTCGCTCGCAAACAGGGTGACTTCGATTTCGCCAGGATGATTGAAGGCGGTGGGGCGATCTGTTCCATTCACCTGCGCCACCGAACCGGGGACGAAGTTTTCACCCTGCACGGTGATGGTCAGCCCGCCGCTTCCCGCTTCCGCGGAGGAAGGTAACATGGCCGAAAGGGTGGCAATCGGGTTGGCGATTTGGAGAGACTGGATGGCGTCGTCGGTATAAGCCGTTGCATAGACCGAGGTGCCATCCGGACTCAGCCCGATCTCGCGGGCACCGCCGAGGGTGACACCGCCCCCCGTGTACAGCACCTGAACCTGAGTCAAACTGCCGTTGCCGGGGTTGCGGGTGAAGACGGAGATGGCGGAAGATGAATACGCAGTTACATAGACATATTTTCCGTCCGGGCTGACTTTGACATCAAACGCGCCGGTTAAGCCTTCGGTTTCGACGGACTCCGTCTCGCTGATGGGTTCAGTGAGTTCGAGGGTGCCATTGGTGATGTACCCGTTGTAGCTCAGGGTGCCGTCGAATTGATTGCGGGTGAAACGGACGACGGAGTTGTCATAATTTCCGACGACGTACACATTTTTCCCGTCCGGGCTGACGCTGATGCCCCAGGCGTGGCTCAGGCCCCAGATACAGAAAATGAAACAACCAGGATCGCTTTCGGCGATTTGCTCAACAAACGTGAGTGAACCATCGAGGGTGTCGCGCTCAAAGACGGAGACATAACCGGGGATTGGGTCATTGCCTGTGGCCCCACCACTGATGTAGATATGTTTACCATCGGGACTCATAGCAGGCAGGTAGGGGTAAACCAGATTGGTATTATCTACCAATACCCCTTCGTACCCGACAAAATCATCTACACCGCGGGAAAACGTGACAATGGAGTTGCTGGAAAAACTCGTCACATAGATAAACCGTCCATCCTGGCTGACGGAAAGCCCGAACGGATAATCCATGCTTGGAATGGTTCCGCCACTACTGACCCCTCGGTAGGCCGTTTCGAGCGACACAATGCCCGTGCCCCCCAAACGTGAAAAGATAACGAAAGTATCGCTGTCAATGGAGGTGACGTAAACTTGTTTCCCATCCGGGCTGACTTCCACCATCGCAGGGCCAATCATGTCAACATTGCTGGAGACCATAACTTGGGAGAGCGCACCGGTTTCTGCATCGCGACTGTACACGGTCAGTGTATCGTTGACATAACTGGTGACATACGCATTAAGACCATCCGGGCTGATCGCAATATCATAGGGACCATCTAAAACGTCGGGGGTGTCGCCGGATTGAGCATAAAGCTCGGATGCAGATTTGTGCGTTGAAGCGCCATCCGCCCCGAGGACGAGCAGACTGCCTGTGGGGTCCAGCGGCGGAGAGGGGGGCGCAATTCCTTCGCAAACCAGGTTGTAGCTCACGGTGGCCTGCGTGGGGTCGGTGGTTGCCAGGGAGAGGGTGGCTGTGCGAACACCAAAATCGGTGGGGGTACAGGTAACGGGCAGGTCAGCGGGCGGGTCGCCATCCAGGATGGTGGTGTCAAATCCATTGAAGGTAAAGTCGGCAGGATTTGGCCCACTCAGTTCGGCCCCGTTCACGGTGAGGGTGGTATTGCCGGTTTCGAAATAGGTGAGTGTTTGCACGGAGGTGTCCCCGTTTCCAACTTCGACCTGCCCAAAGTCGAGGGTGCCAGGGGCGATGGGGTCGGACCCGTATCCCGCGGTGGGCGCGGGGTTGACGTTACACTCTAACTGGTAAGCGACTGCAGGCACCTCCGGCGCGCTGGTGGTGAACCCGAACAGTGCGGTGAAATTGCCTTCTGCTGTCGCCAAACAGCGGATCACAATATCATCCTGATAAGTGATGGGGCTGGGGAAGATAACCACCTCAAACTGGTCTGGATTACTCCCTGTGATTTGTGGGTTGGAGATTTCCAGGTCAATATTCCCGATGTTGAGCACCTTAAGGCTATTAACAATTGGGGTGCCAACGCTGGTGTTTCCGATGACCACAGGGCCAGGCGGAATAGGCAGGGAGCCATACCCCGAGACCTGTTCGTCCGATTCAAACGCGCCCACGTCACAGGCGTTGCCTTTGGGGCGGGGATCACTGCGTTGGTCGAGGTTGTGTACGTAATCATTCGCACAGATGGCGTTGTCGCCTGCGTCAATGGCATTGCTATCGCTGTTCAGGCCATGGGAAAGCAAAGAAGCGAACGGGCCGCCGTTGAAGTCCAGGGTTTTGATGCCGGGGTCTGTGTCAGGTTGGTCGCCCTCCTGGTTGAAGCCGCAGGTGTTGCCGCTGTCAATGTTGTGCCCCAGCGAGTTGAGGGCCTCGTTACAGTTGTTGCCCCCCACGCCGAGGCCGTCCACAATCGTATTGCCCACATACACCGCGTGACTGCCGTCCGTTTGGTTGTAAATGGCGGCTCCGTCGTTGTTGAGGGAGGTGTTTAAAGAAAAAGTGGTGTTGTAGAGGTAAACGTACGAAGCGGGACCAGCCTGTTGGGTTTGACCGTTCCAAACGCCTCCTCCGAACCCACCCGGGGCGCCGTTTGCCGTAAAGCTGACATTGGCAAAACTGGCGATGCCGGTGCGGTCATTCGCCACTGCGCCCCCATGTCCATAATTGTCGTCATTGAGACTGACACCACTGCTAGCGACGTTGCCGAGGAACATCACCCGTTGGATGTCCAGCACTTCCTGGTTATAAATCCCGCCCCCATACTGGTTAAACACCAGCGTTCCGGCGATATTGCCGTTGAAGGAACTGTCATAAATATGCAAATAGCCATCGGGAGCGTTGAAAATAGCCCCGCCGTTGGCATTAAAACTGAGATTTCCATTGAATGCCACGCGGCTGATCATCAGCCCGGTGTCCGAGTTGTTGCCGCCGTTGTGGATGGCCGCGCCGCCGTGGGTGTATTCGGTCGGGACATCATCCGAGACGATATTGCCGTTAAACACTGTATCCGTGATTTGACCGGAGTCCGCCATCGTAAAAATGGCACCGCCCCCATCGGACGCGATATTTCCGGCAAAGTTGCTCAACGAGATATTGATGCTGTTGTACCCGGTTTGGTAGATCGCGCCCCCTTGACCGAACGCATCTCCCCAAGCCCCATCCAACCCCAGCGCTTTGTTGCCGGAGAAGTTGGACATCAGCACATTCACCTGCCCGACGACGTTGATGGCTCCGCCGTTGCCTTCCGCGGTATTGTTTTGGATGCTCGACGCGATGATGTTGATGACATCGTCGCCGCCAAAACCGACAATCGCGCCACCGCCGCCGCTGGTATAGCCATTTTGTACGACCATATTCATGAGCGTAAGTTTGCCGCCAGCGTTGGTGGTAAAGATGTGGGCGTTGATGGCCGCACCACCCCCATCAATGACGATAGGGCCGGTGATGGTCACGTCATCCGTGACGTAGGGCAGACCGGAAAAAGGGCGGTCAATCAGATCGGTGGGGAGGGTGATCGTGCCGCCTGTCGCCGCGCCGAGAAACATGATGATATGCGGGCCAGGGCCGGTTGAACATTCGTGGTAGGTGGCGGGGCTACCATCTTGATCGAAATCGGTAGCATTGTTGAAGTCGGCGATCCCCTGCATGGCTTCCCACAAATCGCATTGCCCATCATTGGGATCGTCTTTGATGGCCGTGGTCGTGACGGCAGTGGTGGCCAGGGCAGAGGCCCGGTTTGAGCTGGTGAGCATCACCCCCAGCGTACACAGGATCAGAAAAATGCTCATGATCCCGATGCGTTTGAATGAAATGGAATGATTTGAATTCATAAAAGCTCTCCTATGGTTAATTTAACAGTGGATTTACAGAAAAAAACGCATTAATACCCCAAAAATATTGTAGCGATTTGTTTTTGGCGTTACAAGTGTCAAAAGGGGTATAAAAAGGGATACAAAAAAAGATAACCACTTTGACCAATCCCCCAAAGGTATTTGCACCAGGATTAATCAAAAAGGCAGAGAATACACATTCTCTGCCTTTTTTCTGAGGGGGCGATCATTGATCAGAAGCAGTAAGACGTCAGCATTGATGATTTGGAAGGGTCAGGCTTTTGGGCCAATTGGCGATAATCCAGGGGGTTTGTGGGATAAATGTGTTGGGCGTGCGTGTTGGGCGCGGGGTGGTGGTAGGAGGCGGGGTGGCCGTGAGTGGAGGTGTTGCTGTAGGCAAAGGTGTTGTAGAAGAGGTGGCCGTCTTCGTGGGAGTGTTTGGGGGCGGATTTATCGGGGAGGGGGTTGGAAAAGGGGTTAAAGTTGAACGACGGGAGGTGGCCGTTGCCGTCGGGGTTTTGGTTGCGGTCGGGGCAGGGGTATTGGTCGCAGACAATCCGGTTGGGGTCGGCGTGGGGGTTTTGGTTTTGGTTGGGGTCGAACGGTTGGATGTGGCGATGGGTGTCGGAGTGTTGGTTACGGGAGGGGAGGCCGTTGGGGTTGGGGAGGCGGGTAGACCACTCCCTGGGGCGGGGAGGTTGAGGGCGGCATTGTCCAGAACGAGGAGCCAGTCGTTGTTGGAGGGCGGGGTGAAGAGATGACTGCCCGTGGTGGGGAGGGCGGCCCCGGCCTGGGCGGAGCCGTCGCGGGGATTGAACCACCAGACGTTGGCGGTCGTGCCACTGATTTGAATCATGTCCACGGTGATGGTTTTTGCTTCGGGGAAATAGATGAGGGCGGTGTTGCCGTCGAGGGTGCGGGCGGCGGCGCTGTAGCTTTCGCCCGTGCCTTTGTTGTTGGTGACCAGGGCATCGTTCAGGTCGGGGACGAGCTGGGTCCAGGGGCGGGAGGCGAACAGGGCTTGAAAGTGGGTCATGTCCGCCCGTCCTTCATCGTTGAGGTGGAGATGCCAATCGGTGGTGTTCCAGTCAGGGTGCCCATTCATGTGCCAAATGGGGTTGTTGCCGTAGGCATACCCACTCGCGCCGGTGAGCACAGCCACGTATCCCTGGCGGCGGGTGATGAGGGCAGGGCGGTTGTTCCAGTCATTTTCGTAATGCCCTTCAAAGAGGAAGAGGGGCATGGGGGGCGGGGTGGTGAGGTTATTATCCGGGTCGTAGTTGGCGGCGACTTCGCCCTGCACGGGGTTGTAGGAATAGACGGAGTTGAAGTCCAGCCAGGGATAGTTGTAGAGGTTCTGGACTTCCCAGGTGGATGATTCGGGAGAGCCGTGGAAGGTGTGCAAGTGATTGGGGTCGGCGGCTTTGGCGGCGGTGGCCATGGCCTCGATTTTGTCGCGGACGTTGGTGTTGTCGGGATTCATGTCGTTGCCCCAGGCATAGAGCAGATTGGGGAAGGTGCGATAGCGGGTGCCGACAAAGGTGCCGAAGGCGGCGGCGTCTTGGAGAGAAGTCTGGTTTTCGAGGACGGCGCGCCAACCGTCGTTACAACAGCCGAGATAATTGGGGGAGAGGATGACCAGGATACCTTTGGTGGCCGCGTAGTTGATGACCGCATCGGCATGAGCAAAATAGGCTTCGTTGGGGGAGGCGAAGGCGTTGGCCGGGAGGTAGGGCGGGGTGCCGTAAAAGTTGGCGGGGGCGTTGTCGGCGTAGTAACCTTCGACGAGGGTGGTGATGACGGTATTGAAACCCCGGGCGGCCAAATCATCGAGATAGAGTTGGGCATCTTCGAGACTGACCTGGCCGATCAAGGCCCAGGCGGCCTCGCCCACGATGAAGAAGGGCTGATTGTTTTGGTCCACTAAGTAGCGTACCGTGGGGTCCGCCGCAAGTTTGAGCGGGTAGGCAGGCATGGTTGACAATGAAGACGGCTGTTGTATCGGCGTGTTCCCCGTGTTCGCCAGTGCAACTGCATTCGTCTGGGAGGTAATGAATAATCCTATCATCGCGACCGAACAAGCACATATGACAAGGAGGCGCACTTGTCGGGGCAAGTGTTCGATTTTCTCTGAAAAATATTTCTTAATGGTCACAAGCTTCCTCCGGAAATTTGAAATGGTTCAAGGTAAATCATGAGACAAGCCCAAATGGAAGGGGGGAGGCACATCCCTCTTCCATTCAAAAAATGGCAAAATTTGGCTTGGTTACAAAAGGGTAAAGGAGAGACTTCCGAAAAAAAGGGATGAGGGGGGATGCACATCCCCACCCATCCCTTTTTTTTATATCTGAACGGTTACCACTCTCTTTGGCTGGAATGGTATTCTGGCCGATCTGTCTGAAAGAAGGTAATCCTTTAGCGCTTAAAGACAAAGTAGTGGGTTTTTCCAGGCAAAGAGATCGCAAAAAAATCGCCCACACATTCAAACCCACGACGGTTAAAGAAATCAATCGCAAATTGTTTGGTGGTCATGCTGGTAATATAATCTGCCCCTGAGGTGAGCCAGCTATTTAAAGTCTCTTCGTCTAAACAATCTTCGGTCAAAATGTCGAAAACGATCACACTATGTTCTTTGGCAACTCTGGCGAACTCATAAAAATAGGTGCAGATATTGAGGATTTTTAATCCATTTAGCACTTTATGTGAATGCACTAAGTCAATCGAGCCATCCTTCGTGCTTGTCAATTTCATGCCATCGGTGGGGTGGTTAATGACAGGATAGGTCGCGGCTAACCAGTCTCTCCATTTGGGGGCTGTCTCATAAATTTCATAAGACTTAGGGGCGCTTTTTTTGATCACTTTATCCAAAAAACGCCCGGAGCCAGGCCCAACCTCACAAATATTGGAGAGGGGGGAGTTAAAAACTCCCAATTTTTCCATTTGGTCTATCGTATCTTGGGTAGAGCCTGGGACATTATATCTTTGGTCAATGTAATCCCCAACGGATAACCCGGCCTCTTTGGCGGCAGTTTGGGTTTCTTCAAAAGGAATAAAATCCTGAAAAAGTTTGCTTGGACGGATTAATTGAAGATCGGCAGTTTTTAGAAGTGAGTTGGCAGAAGAGACGAGAAATTTTTTCTTGGACATTTTTTTATTTTAGCATAATTGCCAGGGATAGATTTTCTGCACGAAAGGAAAGGTTAGGAAATTCGGGGGAAAATTTGCATCATCCCGTCCACATATCAAAGCTGAATAACGTGACCAACATCGCCATGATCAAAATACTCAAAATTGTCCACACCCGATCAAACGCCGGATTTTTCCCCAGGCGGGCGAGGAACAGAAACACGGGCGGGGCGGCGATCACGTACCGATACATGCCCTGCGCGGGGCCACTGGTAAACGAAAGGAACACCACCAAAAAGCCAAACCAGGCGAGTTCGGGGTTGCGTTTAAACTCGCGGATACAGGCGACAAATCCGAGGAGAATCCCCCCCCATTCGATGGCGTAGTATGCCGCCGCTTGCGAATTATCTTGGAAGAGGGTCGTCCACGCATCCGCCCAGGCAAAAAATGTGTAGCCAAATTGGAATAAGCCACGCCCAAAAAACTCTTCTTCCACTTTGCTGAAGGCCAGCCCGTAGTAAGACATGCGCCAAAGTTGAAAAGCCAGGATCGGCGCGAGTACGGCCAGCGCCCGCGCCGCGGGTTTCCACGGGATGCCGTTGTAATAAATTTGTTTCCACTCCATATCCAACCGGTGCCATTCGCCCTCTTCCAGCCACGAGATCAGCAACGGGATCGCCAGGGTGATCCCCGCCGCGCGGGTGAACGTTGCCATCACCGCGAGGATGGCCGCCCAGGTTCGGTGCCCTTTTCTGAGGAGCACGAGGGACGAAAACGCCAACCCCACGAATAACCCCTCCGTGTACACCTGCGCGAGAAAAAAACCACTTGGAAAAATGATCAGGTAAAACGCCGCGCGGATGCCCCCCTCCTCGCCCAATTCGGTACGTGCCAGCTCGTACAGGGAAATCATCGCGGCGAGGGTGCCGAGCATGGAGACCACTACCCCGGCCAGGGTCGCGGTGGCGATGGGGTTCATCCCGAAGATTGAAAGCGGGAGGGCAAAGAGCCGGATCAGGAGCGGGTAAAACGGGAAAAACGCGTAACTCAGGGAAATGCCGGTGGTTTGCGCCACTTCGTCGGGGATGACAAACGGCCAGAAACCGCCGCCCGATTGAGCCTCGTCCCCGAAAACGGCGTCAATCCGGTGAATGGTGGGGGCTTCGTACCCGTTCACCGCAATCGCCAGGTAATATTCCGAATCCCAGGAAACGTGTGTATTCAGAAAGGGTTCGGTGAGAAAAATTTTCCCTTGCTGACTGTTTGCGCGGGTTTCGGTCACCGTCCAGTCGAGGGCGTAATCCGGGCGGGCAATGTTTAAGCGGGCGGGCACGAGGGCCTGGTAGGTCATGATGACGATCACCCAACCGAGCCAGATGCCGACGATGGTGCCATGAGAGGGGTTGCGGAAAAGAGCTTTCATTTCTCGATGCCTGTGACGACGAGTTTTTGCATGAAGTAGCGTTGTGAAATTAAGATCACGATGACGGGGACGATCATCACGATGAGGGCGCTGGCTTGCAATAAATTTTGGGTGGGGAATAGCGATTGGAAGTTCTGTACCCCGAACGAGACCGGCGCGAGGTTGCGGTTGGTGCTGAGGTACAGGGCCGCCTGCCGGGTTTCATTCCAAATGTAGAAAAAGTGGAGTAGGGCGGTGGTGGTGATCACAGGCCAGGATTGCGGCAAAATGACCGAAAATAGAATGCGGAGCGGTCCGGCCCCATCCAGCATTGCGGCTTCTTCCATTTCTTTGGGGATACTTTTAAAATTTTGCCGGAGCAGGAAAATGTACACGGCGTTCCCGAAGAAAAACGGCAGAAGAATCGGGAGCCAACTCCCCTCCCATCCCAGGACGCGTTTCGAAAAGACAAAATAGGTGGGAATTAGCGTCACTTTCTCCGGGATGAGCAAGGTGGCGATCATGACGTAGAACAATAAATCCCCGCCGGGCAAGGGGAAGCGCGCAAACCCATACGCCACAATGATCGAGGAGATCATCACCCCAATCTCGCTGATCAAGGCCATGATGAGGGTGTTTTTGATCAACAGCGGAAACTTAATCGCCTCCCACAATTCGGAAAAATTTTGCCAGGTCAGATGAAAACGGTACACGCCCGGGAGGGCGCGCCAACTCCCTTCCCAGGTGATCGGGGGGCCATCGAGGTCTTTGGGGTCCAGGAATTCACTGCTTCGCGTGCCCGGCTTGACCAGGATCAATTCTCGGATGCCCTCTTCAAGGGGAACCTGATACACGCGTTTTTCTTTGCCTTCGTATTCCACCGTCACCGGTTCCGCCGGATAAGGTGGCGCGTAACGATCTCCGAGTTGATCACTGCTCATGAGCGAGGTTGAGATCATGTAGAGGATGGGGAACAGGTAGACGACGATTAGTGAAACGATCAGGATGTTGAATAATCCTGTCCCGAATCGATCCCAAAGCCAGAGGGGGAGATAGGCCTGGGGGTAAACCAGTTGCGTTTTTGGCGAGGTTCAGACATAGGTTAATCTCGGTCGGGGTAATACACCCATCTTCGGGAGGATGAAAAAAGAAAGTACACGATCACCATCACGATGACGAAAAACCCCCAGGCCAACGTGGAGGCATATCCCAGATCGAATTCCTGAAACATCTGGTAGCCAATATACTGGTCGAACAGGGAACTGCTCCCGCTAAACGTCGTCCCCCGATCGAGCAATATGACCCCGCCGAACACCGTGATCAGGTTGATGATCAGGGAAAAGAAAATGGCGGGGGAAATCATCGGCAGGGTGATGGCGAAAAAGCGCATCATTGGCCCCGCGCCATCCACCCGTGCGGCCTCTTGAATCTCGGGCGAAACACTCTGAATCGCCCCCAGCATGATCAACATCCCCGGCCCAATCGACCACAGCGAACTGATCGCGAACACAAACTGGTACGCACCTTCGGAAAAGATGCCGCCCTGCCCGCCCAAACCCAACGGCTCCAGAATAAACCGGTTCAACCATCCGGTTGTCGGGTCGAGAAACCCAAACCACATAAACAGGATGGCGATACTGGGAATCACACTGGGCAGGAAAAACAACGTTCGGGTCAGCGATTTTCCCTTCAGGCGGGGGCTGGCTAAGAGCGCGGCCAAAATGATGGAGGCGATCAACTGGAGTGGGATGGTGGAAAGGGCCGAGGCAACCGTCTCAAACAGCAGATACCGGACGGCCTCATCCTTGAAAAAACGCGCATAATTGTCCAGCCCGATAAATTGGGTGTTCTCCGGCTCCAGCATTTGAAAGTTGGTGAAAGAAATGCCCAGCGACGCGAGAATTGGGATTAGTTTGAACAGCACCAATCCCAAAAGCCAGGGAGAGATGAGCAAAAGCCCAAAAATTTGATCGTAACGCAAACGGCGAGGCCGTTTGGGGGTAGATAAAGGAAGAGAGGGTGACATAATTCCGAATGTCTCCTGAAATTTTGTGGTGAACCAAACGCCTGAAAAGTATACTTGATCTTGCAACATTCTTTGACCTTCTTACCAAAAGCCGCAAGGTATAATGTTGGGGTCAACGTAACGGCTCAAGAGCAGGTAGAGAATCCCCGCAAAAAAGGATGGTGGGGAAAGACCTTTCCCCACCATCCTTTTTTGCGGAATTTTTTACTCCGCGTTGAGTATGTTACCTGTAATCCATCCACAGGAGTCTGCATGGCAAAGTCAACCAGGGGTGCGCGGCAACAGGGCAATACCCTGGCAATCGGGGCGATTTCCATTTGGGTGTTGATCATGATCATCGCGGGGGGGATGACATTAATTGCCGCGACCGGATGGGTGGATGTTTCAACGCTTCTCGAACCCCTCCCCGTTGTTCCCACCCTCCCGCCCATGCCCCCGGCCCCCACGCGCGTGGAGGATAACGCAAACGCCATCTCCCCACCAGAAGCAGAATCCACCCCCGACGGGGTTCAGACCCCATCCAGCATCAGCGACCCAGGCGGGGGAAACGGGATCGTGTTTGAGGCCACCTTCACCCCCAGCGTTTTCCTGACCCCCACCCCGACGTTTTTTCTCACCCAACCGACTTTTTCCGAAGGCCCCATCGTGATCGGCTACTCGGTCAAAGGCCGCCCCCTGGAAGTGTACCGCTTTGGCATTGGCCCGCTAAAACGGATGATCGTCGCAGGCATTCATGGGGGCTACGAATCCAACACCATCGCCCTGGCCGATGAACTCATCGCCCACCTGCAAGCCCACCCGGACACGATTCCCCCCTACGTCACTTTGTACATCTTACGCAATCTCAATCCCGATGGCCTGGCACGCGCCGAAGGTGTAGATGGGCGCGCAAACGAAAACCAAGTCGATCTAAACCGCAATTTCCCCGTCAACTGGCAGGCGGACTGGTCCCGTAACGGGTGCTGGACCTATCGAACCCTCACCGCAGGCAGTGGCCCCGGCTCCGAACCGGAGACGCAAGCCCTCATCGCCTTTGCGACGCAGATTCGTCCCACAGCCATGATCAGTTACCACAGTGCGGCCCTGGGCATTTTCCCCGGTGGCGAACCCGCAGATCCCGCCTCCGTCAGCCTCGCCAAAGCGTTGGCGATGGTGAGCGAATACCCGTACCCCCCCATTGATACCGGCTGTTTTTACACGGGGACTTTGCCGGATTGGGCGGTTTCCCTCGGCATTCCCTCTGTGGACCTGGAACTGCATACGCACAAATACACGGATTTTGAAGAAAACCTGAGTGTGTTAAAGGCTTTTTTGACCTGGCAGGAATAAAGAAAAAATTGGTAACTGCTCAGGCTTAGAGTGGAAACTTTCCGAAAAAAGAGGTGAAAGGGGGATGTACATCCCCCTTTCACCTCTTTTTTCGGAGACTCATGCTCTGCGTGAGTAATTACAAATGACACAACTTGGACAGATTTTTATTCGGAGCTATTAAACGCAAACGGGCGGGAGACATCCCGCCCGTTTGCGTTTTTTTTATTGTTGGAAATCAGCCTATTCCCATTGAACGGGGGAGGTCAGTTGGAAGTTGCTTGCGGCAATCGTCAAATCTAACAGATCGATTGTGCAATCTCCATTCACATCGGCACGGGCATCCCAGCCATTGCTGAGACAGGTCAACCCGTAATGCGAACCGATGAGCGCCAGGTCCATAATGTTGACCTTATCGCTGTCATTCGTATCGCCACCGGGGAGGGTGATCGCGGGCAGGTTGGTGGTATTGCCCTCGGTAACTTCAATACCCGACACCGAAGCGTCGAGATAACCCGCCATTTCAATCGACACATCATACGTGCCGACGGGCAAATCCAGGTTGAAACTTCCAACGGCGTCAGTTTCTGCCGTATAGGAATTATTTCCGTTGGAGGCGGTCACAACTGCGCCCGTGAAGTCGGTGCGCCCTTGCAGGCTGATGGTGCCAGCAGTCGTTCCCATCGGAGAATTGCTGATCGGGTGGAACATGGGGCCCATGAAGCAGGGGTAGGTGACAGGATTGGGTTCGCCTTGCAGGGTCCAGCAGTAGTAATCCGGGGCGGAGACATCGGTCAACGCCTGTGGGACGTACCACAGCACAATGTTTTGGTTGGTGATGGCCTCAGAATTCAAATACTGGTGTGGCCCTTGTTGGTGATTGTCATTACAACACCCACTGGAGAAAACGGGCAGGTCGGTATCGCCTTCGGCGGCGTGATGGAGCACCGGATAAAGGAAGGGGTTATCCCCACGTCCGCCATCGCCAAATTGACCGAGGTCTTGTTCGATGTAATACCCGCTTCCATCCGCATCGTAAACTTTCCAGGCGTAGCCATTTTCATCAACGGCGTGCGGGCCATGTCCGGATTCGGTGTAGGGGGTGCGGTAGGTTTCGGTGGTGACATCAACCCATTGAGCGCCATCGTAATAGGCAAAATTATCATTTTCGTCACCATTGACGGCCACATCCATCCGCACCACGGGGCGGTACATCGCGTTGGTTCCGCACCCTTTTCCGTAGGCACTGCTGACCACACGGTAACGGCCATCGGTAAAGAACTGGATTCGTTGGTCATAACGATAGTTACAACCCTGACCCCAGTTGCTCATGCGGAAATCCTGGACAACTTCAAACCCGATCACGTTGTTTTGCTGATCGAGCAGATCGAGAATTTCGGTATTGCCATAAGGATAAATGGGGAAACCACCGCCTGGGCCACCGCATCCGGTCGAGTCCTGGTACCCGCTCGAACCGTAATCGGCATGTTGTTCGACGACTTTGACACTCGTCAGCACAGGGGTGCCGTTGTAGGTCACGTTGAACACGCGCATACTGTCAGTGCCGGTGACTTCATGTTGGAGAGACCACCCATCGCGGGTCACGGTTCCGGGGGAAGGGCAACCCTCAGGGGTGAAGAGGGTGGAGGTCCCGTCCACCGCGGGAGCCGGGGACCAACCAATTCCGGCAAATTCTCCGGTGGTCAAATCCGCCATCGCCCACATATACCGATCTCCGACGAGGAAGGTGCCCGCGGCGCAAATGTGGCCACTCGCGCAGGAAGTGCCTAACAAGTTACCATCCATCGGCATGATATCTTCCATGCGCGGCTGATATCCGAGCGTTTCGGCCACTTCTGGCGCATTGTAAATAATCTGAACGGCCCGATCTTTTTGGGCCATGTTGAGACCAGGATGTACCCCTGGTTGAGTGAGGACCTCAACAACTTGTCGCGTTTCCACATTGACGATGCTGGAAACGGTCGTATCCTCAGCCCACAAGTAGATCGTCACCAGCCGACAATCGGCCTGGGCGCATTCTGCACTGCTCACGGGGAAGTGAAGCCCAATCGGGCCGACGCCGAACACTTCGGACCGTTTCCCTACGGTTAAATCCTGGACACGGGGGTCGGAAAGGACCAAATCCTGCGCCAAAGTATCTTCGGGGGTGAGACTTTGGGTAAGGGGAAGCGCGGGGGATTTTCCTCGTGCGCCTTCCACACCGCCAACAATGGGCTTTTGCCCACCTTGGGTCGCGAAGATGACGGCCCACATGAGAGCAACGCCAATCACCGCATAGCGAACAAGCTTGTTCTGTTTCATGGGGTGAACCTCCTGATTCATAAAGTTAAAGAAAACTGGAATTTTTTTTATTATACCTGCTAATTGCTTTTGTTCAATGTTCGACGAAAGAGACTGGGAACAGAATCTCTCCTCCGTTTGGGTAACGCGGGGGTGGGATTTATCAAATTTTGCAGTCTTGCCCCGATTTCTCCAAGCCTATCGAATTAGGGGAAGGTAAAAGGTTTCGGTTAGCTCAACCGGGGCAATCGGACTGATGAGGTGGAACATTGGCCCGGTGTAACAAGGGTAGGTTTCCGGTGAGGGTTCTCCGGTGACTGTCCAACAGTAGTAGCCATTGCCATCATTGAGCGACGCGTCTGTCCCGGCCTGGGCGACATACCAGAGTACGAGATTTTGGTTCTCTATTGATTCACCATTGATGAAGGCCTCTGGCCCTTGAAGGTGATCTTCATTGCAACATGCCCCAATCAACGGTAAATCAGTATCCCCTTGACCCAATTTGTACTGGATCGCGTACACGAACGGGTTATCCCCCCGTCCCTCATCGCCGAACTGCCCGGCATCCATTTCGATGTAATATCCTGAGCCATCGACATCGTACACTTTCCAGGCATACCCTTCGAGGGTGGTGGCGTGCGGGCCGTGACCGGCTTCCTCATAAGGGACGCGGTAATCTTCGGCAACGGGGTGAACCCACTGGGTGCCATCCCAATAATCAAAATTGTCGTTCGCCTGTCCTTTGATCGCCATGTCCATCATGATCACGGGGCGGTAAAACGCGCGGGTGCCACACCCCTTGCCAAAAGCGCCCTGCACGACACGGAAACGGCCATCGGTGAAAAATTGCAGGCGTTGGTCGTAGCGATAATTACAGGTTTGCCCCCAGTTGACCATCCGAAAATCCTGAATGAGTTCAAACCCGATAACGTTGTTCCCTTCGTCCAGTAAGTCTTGAACTTGCGTTTCGCCATATGGGGCGATGAAATTGCCGCCCGACTGACCGCCGCATCCGGTGAAATCCAGAAAACCTGTGGAGACATATTTCACATGCCATTCCACGAGTTTGATGCTGTGCATCATCGTAACCCCGTTATAGAGGACGTCCATCACCCGAAACCCATCGGTCGGGGTGGTTTCATACGCCAGCGTCCAGCCATCGCGGGTGAGGTTTCCGGGGATGGGACAACCTGTGGGGGTGAACAAGACAGAAGAGCCTTCGGTTTCGGAGGCGGTGGACCAGGCCAGGCCGGCCAATTTGTCCTCGGTCAGGTCGGCAGTGGCCCACAGAATCCGGTCGCCCAGTTTGAAGGTGGCGGAGGCACAAATATGGGTTCCATCGCAGGATGACTCTAATAAGTCGCCTTGCATCGGCATAATCTCTTCCAGAGGCGGTTGGTAGCCCAGCGTTTCCGCCACTTCGGGCGCGGCGTGGATGATGTCCGCGGCGCGAGCCATCAGGCGGAAGGACAGTGCGGGGCGTAAACCAGGTTGGTACAACACCTCTAAGACCGCGCGGGTGTCCATATCGACGATGCTGGTGACGGTGGCATTTTCTGCCCAGAGATAAATCTCGACCTGGCGGCAATCGTGGTGGAGACAGGCTTCGCTCCCTTCGGGGAAATCCATCCCGACGCGTTTGATGGCAAATACTTCGGATTTCCGGCCCACGGTCATGTCTTGGACACGCGGCTCGGACAGGGCAAGGTCTTGGGCCAGCATCTCTTCCGGGGTGAGGGTATCGGACAAGGGGAGGGCGGGGGATTTGCCGCGGACCCCTTCGACCCCGATCAGGGTGGGAAGGCTTTTTCCTTGCAGGAAGAAAATGGTCAGGACGGCGAGCAAAATCAGGATGGGGAACGCGAAGAGTAGGAGTTTGTTCTTTTTCATAGGACCTCGTGATAAATCGTTAGGCGTATTTCTTTCTTAATTTGTAACAGGCTCAGATAGGAAGATTCCGAAAAAAGAGAGGGGTGGGGGATGTATATCTCCCACCCCTCCCTTTTTTCGGGGTAACAGCTAATTCAACCATTCATCAAAAAAAGCCTCTAAATCCATGCCGCTGGCCTCTTCCATGACCGCGATAAAATCCTCCCGCGAGGCTGTTCCCCCGCCAAATCGTTCAAAATAGAGCCTTAGTCCGGCAAAAAAGGCGTCATCCCCTGTGGTTTGACGGAGGTTGTGAAGCATCCACGCGCCGCGTTGGTAGCTGTCGAACCCGAAGAGGTGCTGGGGGGCAAGGTTCCCGAGGGGGTCGGGGCTGGATTCACGTTCAACGGTGGCGGAGAGGTTTTGCATAAAAATATTGAGGGAATCGGGGTTGTTCCGGGTCTGCCACATCAAACTGATGTAAACGGCAAAGCCTTCGTTATGCCACATATTGGCCCAGGAAGACATGCTGACCCAATTGCCAAACCATTGGTGCGCTAATTCGTGGACGACGGTCTCTTCGTTGAGCATGTTTTCGGAGAGAATGACCATCGTTTGCGTTTCGAGCGAGGCGCGGATGAGGCGGGTGGTGACAAACCCAAAACTTTCAAACGGGTATGGCCCGAAGCGTTCACTCATCCAGTCGATGGCCTCGCCCGTGACGGAGGTGGCTTGTTGGAACGGGGTTTGGACATCGGCAAAGTAATAATAGCGGAGGGGGATGCCGTTCGGGGAGGTGGTTTCCTGAAATTCATAGTCCCCGATCACGACGGTGGCGAGGTAGGTCGCCATCGGATAAGGATGATCCCATATGAACGTAGTGGAGTCGGGGGTGGATAATTCTTGGGTGAGGGTGCCGTGCGAGACGGCTTCCAACCCCGCGGGGACGGTGATCTCGAAGGTGAAGGTGGCTTTGTCGAGGGGGTGATCGTTGCAGGGAAACCAATAATGCGCGCCGTCGGGTTCGTTTACCGCGAAAATGTTGCCGGGGAGGAATTGCAGGCCGAGATGATGGACGAAGGGGACATACGCCGACCCGGTTTGGATGGGCACGCCTTGATAGTCGATGTAAATGGTAAACGGTTGGCCTTCGGCGAGGGGTTCGGGCAGGGCGATGATGAATTTGCTCCGGTCGCGGGTGTAGGTGGCGGGGAGGTCGTTGACGGTGAGGGCCTCGATGTCGTAGCCGGAGAAGTCGAGGGAGAGTTCGGTGAGGTTGTGGAGGGTGGCGAGGGCTTCAATGGTAGCCGCGCCGTCTACATAAGTTTGGGCAGGGTCGAGGGCGAGTTGGAGGGTGTAATGTTGGACATCGTAGCCAGTGTTGCCCATTTCGGGGGCGTAGGGGTCACCGAGAGAGCGGGCACCGGTTTGAGGAAGCGGGGTGACGGTGGGGGGGAGCGGCGTTGGGGTGGGCGGGGGTGGGGTGA
>WBZL01000119.1_pt1 | contig 78784 bp, 86 predicted proteins | sample 5204291 | NCBI WGS metagenome assembly WBZL01 (sample SAMN12344345, study PRJNA552823) | activated sludge metagenome | biome: Activated sludge suspended growth; feature: Nitrification reactor; material: Wastewater; isolation source: activated sludge from nitrification reactor of wastewater...
CCAGCCGCACCACGTGGTCCTGCTGAAGCTGCAGCTCGGCCGCGTCCTCGATCGTCACGATCCGCTCGCGCGCCCCGATGTAGGACGACATGGCGTTGAGCATCGTCGTCTTGCCCGACCCGGTGCCGCCCGAGATGAGCACGTTCATCCGGGCCTGCACCAGCGCCTTGAGAAGCGCCGCCGCCTGATCGTTCAGCGTGCCGATCTCGACCAGACGTTCGAAGGTCAGGGGGTTGCGCGCGAACTTGCGGATCGACACCGACGGGCCGTCGATCGCGCAGGGGCGGATGATCGCGTTCACGCGGCTGCCGTCCTCGAGTCGCGCATCGACCCAGGGGCTCGACTCGTCCACCCGCCGGCCGACACGGCTGACGATCTTGTCGATAATGCGAAGAAGATGGCGCTCGTCGCGGAAACGCACCCTGGTCTTTTCGAGGACGCCGAAACGTTCGACATAGACGCTGCGGTGCGAGTTCACGAGGATGTCGTTCACGGTGGGATCGGCAAGCAGCGGTTCGAGCGGCCCGAAGCCCAGGACCTCGTCCAGGAGTTCGTCCACGAGCTTCTTGAACTCCTCCGTCCGCATCGGACGATTTTCGTCCGACAGGACCTGCGCGACGAGTGCCGCGACCTCGCGCCGGAGCTCGTCGGGCTGGACCTTGTCGATCACGGCGAGGTTGAGCCGGTCGAGGAGGATGTCGTGGAGGTGGCTCTTCAGTTCGAGCCGCATGACCAGTTCCTGGTCGAGGGGGTCGGCGGCCGCTGGCGAGGCGGTCAGCCGGGCGGTCTTGGCGCCCAGATCGACGACATTGGAGCCAGCGGGCTTTTCGGAACGGGTGAATTGCCTGAACACGATCCGGTTCTCCTACTTGGCGTATTTCTGGGCGGCGGCCGGAAGGGTCGCGCGGGTCGCGCGCGCGAGTGCCCGCATGGCCTTGCCGAGCGCGGATCGGGGCGCCGACTGCGAGAGGGGCTGGCCCCGGTCGGCCGCCACGGATGCGGCGCGCGGGTCGTGCGGCAGCCAGTGATCGAGCCGCCGGTCGAGTGCCTTGGCCGCTTCGCGCTGGAGCTTCGAGCGGAAGAGCGGCTTGCGCTGGTGGTTCACGACGATCTCGACGGGCAGGGCCGGATTGTCCTGCGTCAGGAAGTCGATCAGCCGGCGGCAATGCCGGATTGACGGCACCGAAATGTCGGTGACGATCAGCATTTCGTCGGCCCGCTCGATCACCGGCTCGATCCAGCCGACCAGCGCGCGGGGCAGGTCCACCACGACGAAGTCGCAACTCTGGCGCAGGCAGTCGAGCATCGCGGCGACCTGCTCGGGCCGCAGAGCGTCGAGCGGCGCGAATCTCGCGGGTGCGGCGAGGACCGCGAGGCCGTTCGGCAGGCTGGCCATCGACTGGTCGAGGAAGGTGGCATCGGGGATCGTGCCGTCCATGGCGAGCTTCAGGAGCGTGTCCTGCTCGGCAAGGTCGAGGAACGAGCCGACGGTGCCGAACTGAAGGTCGAGATCGACGAGCGCAACCTTCGGTCGCGGGTCCGAGCGCTTCAGCCCCGCGCCCGTTGCCAACTGGTCGGCGAGGTTGACCGCCACCGTGGTCGATCCGATCCCCCCGCGTGCCTGGGCGACCGCGATGATCCGCCCCGCGCGCCCCGGAGCGCCGGCATGGGCGCGCCCTTTCCCCGCCGTCCGGCCGTCCGTCGGCAAGGGCAGGACCTCGTCCACCCCGGCGTCCGTAAGCGCTCGGGCCTGCGCCAGCGAGATGGCGCCATCGGCGAGAGCGACAAGCTTCGTCTGCCCGCGCCGATGTGCCACGAGGTCGCGGACCGCGGCGAGATCGGCCTCATCGTTCGGGTCGGTCTGGAAAAGGATCACGTCGTAGGTCGCCATGGCCTCGACAGCATGGCCGTTCAGCCCGGCCAGGGTCGCGGTGCGCCGGTCCACCCGAATGCCGGCATCGCCGGCGAAGGACGCCGCGATGGCTTCCGATACGCGGGGCTCCGGCGCGATCACGAGCAGGGATTTCGCAGCGTCGGTCATCTCGTCATCCTTTCGGCGGTCCACCCGCGACAATCATCCGTTCTCGCCAAGGTTCAGGTCCTCTGCCGGCAACGACATGCTCATCGCCGGGAAGGGCACGCCCCAGCCGGGACCGCCCGGCACCGCGCCTTGCGCGAGGGCGGCGAGGTTGCCGAGCGGGGTCACGAAGGCGAAGTTCAGGTTGGTGAGCTCGACCGTGACGACCGGCACGTAGGGCCCGCCGAGGAAGTTCAGATCGGGGTCGAATTCGTAGCGGAAGGTGAGGTTGGCCACGCTCGATCCAGTCGGCATCAGGGGCGCGATCGCGGTCCAGATCTCGTTCGCGGTGGCATTGCCTGCCGCTCCCGGGCAGGCGATTGTCGCCGTCGCCACGCAGACCGTCGCTCCGGCCGAGCAGGGCGTGCCGAACCGCGGCGGGATCGTGCCAACCGGTGTCGCGCCCCGCGCGGTGCTGGCCGGTACGCCCGGGCAGGCGGCCGGGCGTACAACGGCGATCCGGCTCGCGATCTGCATCGCCTTGTCGGCCATGACGAACTCCGCCCCCATCCGGCCGAAGTCGATCAGCCCGAAGAACAGGAGCAGGAAGAGCGGGATCACGAAGGCAAGCTCCACCAGGGTCGTACCCGACTCGTCGGCCCAGAAGCGCCGCAGGATATGAATGAGGCCCCTCATGTCCCGAATACCTTCGCGCGGTCGGTGACCGTGGTCGTGAGCGTGGCCGAGGGGCCTGCCCCGAAGAGCGTGAAGAGGCCGCGGAAGGGGAAGGCGATCTCCACCACCGCGCTCACCGTGGCGACCGGGGCGGGGCTCACGCGGTAGGCCCCGGCGACGCCGACACAGGCGAGCGAGGGCGTGACAGAGGTGACGGTGACGGACGGGGCGAAGACCGCGCTTCCCGTCGTGCTCTGTCCGACGATGGAGGCGAGCTTCGGCGCGAAGCCGGTCACGCTTCCGCCAGCCGTGCAGATGTTCCCCGGCACGACCCGGGAGAGGTAGCGGGTTGCGTCGCGGACCCCGCCGATCGCGCTCTGGTAGGCGATCATCATGCGGCTGCCCTCGACGATCACGGCGAAGACCAGGAGCATCATCGGCAGCACCAGGGCGAACTCGACGAGCGCGGCGCCGTCGTCGGTCCTGGCGAAGGCGCGGAGCCTGGAGTTGAGCGGATGCTTCGGGCTGCGGGTCACGGGCATCACCTGTAAAGCTGCACGACATCGTGGATGATGCCGGCCGAGCCGCCGCTGCCCGTGTTGCCGCCGGCCGAGCCGATGATCTCGGCGTAGATGTCGAGCCCGTTGGTCGAGCCGTTGTCCACCACCGGCTCGGTGATGAACATCTTGACGAACTGGTGCACGGGCACGGCGGTCGCGCGGCCGGCGATCGGGTTCGCCGTGCAGTCGATCCCGGCCGCGATGATGACGCGCCGCTCGGGGTCGGGGTCCTGGTGAGGCGAGCACATCGGCCGGCCGGTCTCGGACAGTCCGTTCAGGATCGGAGTGCTGGACGTGGTGCCACCGGCGGCGGCGATCTCGGCCAGGTAGTATTCATAGCGCGTCCCGGCGCCGGGATGCGGGTCGGTGCCGCCATAGTTTGCCGTGACGTAAGCCATGCGACCGGCCGACCAGTTGCCGTCGCCATAGGGCGCGCAGCCGGGGAAGCAGTCGTCACGCGGGACGGCCTTCGTGTCGGGCGTGGCCTGCGGGTTGTTCCAGTTGCAGGCGCCGCCGCTTTTCGGCTCCAAGCCCTTGATGACGTTCGCCGCCGGCGCGTAGATCGGGTTGTTCTTCTCGTTCTTCATCGCGCCCGACCACATGTCGAAGCGGGTGTTGAGCGCGTCATTGGTGATGCCGACCTTCTGGCCCGGTTCCGTGTTCACGCCACGCTGGGCGAAGCATTGGGTGATGCTGCCGACGGCCCCGAGGACGCAGCGCAGCGTCGGCCCCGTGCCGCCCACGCCGGCACAGTTGCCGGTCGAGTCGAGGGCGAGCGTCGAGGGTTCGAGGAAGCCGAAGTTGCCCGGCCCCCAGGCCGCGCCCTGGCCGCCCGAGCGCAGCCGGATCATGTCGCCCACGGTGGCCGGGTTCGAGGCGTCGAAGCTCGGGCCGGGGATGCAGAACATCATCGGGGTGATGTCGCAGGCATACTGGGTGAAGCCCGCCACGGCAGAGGCGCTGGTCGCCGGCGTGGCCATCGCCCCGCCGGTCAGAACCGACAGGACCGAGCCGAACGAGAAGTTGACGGTCTGCTGGTTGACGATCACGCTGGCATAGATCGCATCCTCGGGAACTGTCGTCTGGCCGGGGGCGAGGCTGCCCGTGTCGCTTGCGGGAAGCGAGTCGTAAAAGCCGATCGCGTAGTCGGCCCCGCCGCCGAGCGCCCGCGACCCGCTGCCGAAGGTCTGGCTGTCGGTGACGAAGTTCGCCGCCGCGGCGGTGGCGCGGGTGATCGCGTCGCTCCGCCCGTCAAGCTCACCCGCTGCAGCGAGTGCGACATGGTCGGCGTAGGACTGAAGCTCGGACTGGGTGGCGGCGAGACGGCCGATGTCGAACGACAGCGCCACCATGCCGAGGAGCATGACCAGCGCCATCGCCCAGAAGACCAGGATCGTGCCGGCCTCGTCCCGGCCGAAGGTGCGGAGGGTTCTGCCGATCATCATGGTCCGAAGCTCCGCCCCTCACTCGACTTCCACGACCTCGACCGCGTTGGCGCGGCGGACCCGCACCGTCGGCTTGGCCACGGTCGGTTCCTCCACCGGCGACTGTTCGCGCAGGATGTCGGAGAGACGGATGGACTCGAGCGGCTTGTCCTCGGCATTGTCGAGCGAACGGAGCGACAGGCTCAGCGTTCCCGCCTTCTGGGCAAGCGCCAGCGTCTGGCTCTGCTCGGGCGTGACCTCGACGGTGACCGTGCGCGCGACCTGCGGAAGATCGGTCTGCTGGTCGGCCTGCTGGTCGACGCCGAGCACGCGGATGTTCTGAAGGATGGTGACGGCGCGAAGGGTCTGGTCGCGGCCCTGGGTCAGCACGATGTCGACGCTGTCCCCCGGAGTCACGAAGCCGCCGACGGCGGTTTCGGCATCGACCCGGATGGCCATGGCGCGGCTGTTCTCGCCGAGGCTCTGCACGATCGTGACCTTCTCGCCGAAGTTCGAGACCTTGGACGCCAGGATGAGTTCGCCCTGCGCGATCTCGTGCGTGGCGCGGCGCGGCTGCATGCCGGGCTGGGCGACGAGCGCGTTGAGGTCCGTGATCGCCCCCGGCGGAAGGGCGGCGCGCGGCCAGGACAGGACCTGCAGCATCTGCGGCTGGATCGGCTGGCCGAAGGGAATGTCGCGCCCGGCCACGACGACGGTCACAAGGGCGGCGGCGGGGTCGGTGGCGGCCACCGCGCGGCTCTGGTCGAGGTATTCGCGCGCACCGTAGGCCGAGCCCCCGGCGACGGCGATGCCGAGCATGGCGACGAGAACGGAACGTATGCCCACGAGCGTTTCCTCCGGCTGAGACGGCCGCCGACGGGCGGCCGGTTGGTGCCTGTTCCGCGACGGGGCAGCCCCTCCCCGCCGCGGAACAGGAATGTTTCGCTGTCTTGTGCGTCAGCAGCCGCCGGTGCCGACGGTCCCGGTGGTGTTCATGACGTTGCAGGCGGCGTCCATCTGGCCTTCGACGTCCTGCGCGAGCAGGCTCAGCGTCGAGGTGCCGACGACGACGGCGAGCACCAGCGCGATGCCGTATTCGACCAGCGTCACGCCTTCTTCGTCGTGGCGGAACGAGCGGAGTTTCTTCATCAGGGTTGCGCGCATTTCGTTCTCCTCAAATGCGGTCAGGTTTTCCGGGCAGGCCCCGGGGGTCAGAGAGAGACGAACCGGAAGGCAGGCTTGCGGCTCCCCCTCAGCATTGGGGCGCAAATGTGGCGGCGCATCGTCTGAAACGATGAGAGTTTCGCGGAGAGGTTGTATTTTCACCGGCCGGGGCGGCAATTGCGGCGGAACTGCGGCGGTCTGGCCGGCGGGCGTCAGTCCTGCGGGTCGCGCTTCACGCGGAAGACCGCGAGGTAGAGCGCCGGCACGAAGACCAGCGTGATTACCGTGCCGGCGATGATCCCGCCCATCATCGCATAGGCCATCGGCCCCCAGAAGATCTGCCGCGAGATCGGGATGAGCGCGAGGCTCGCCGCCGCCGCGGTCAGGAGGATCGGCCGGGCGCGGGCGTCGGAGGCCTCGAAGACGGCATCCCAGGCGCTGCGGCCCTTTGCCCGCAGGACCTCGATCTCGTCCACGAGGATGATCGAGTTGCGGATGAGGATTCCGATGAGCGCAAGCACGCCGAGGATCGCCACGAAGCCGAGAGGGGCGCCGGAAGGGACGAGCGCCGCGACAACCCCGATGAGGCCCAGCGGCGCGGCGCAGAGCACGACGAAGGCGAGCCGGAAGCCCTGCACCTGCACCATGATCAGGGTCAGCATGATGAGGATCATCAGGGGCACGACCGCGACGATGGGCGCCTGGCTCTTGGCGCTTTCGGCGACGGTGCCGCCGACCTCGACGTGGAGGCCCGCGGGGAGGCTTGCCGCGAAAGCGTCGATGCGGGGCTGAAGCGCCTTCACGATCGTGTCGGGCTGATCCTTCGTGGTGATCGCCGCCTTCACCGTGATCGTCGGCATCCGGTCGCGCTGGTGGATCACCGGCTGTTCGGTGCCGTAGTCGAAGGTGGCGACGCTCCGCAGCGGGATCGTCACGCTGCCGCTGCCCGAAAGCTGGAGCCCGGCGAGTTCCTCGACCGAGGTGCGCGATCGTTCGTCGCCGCGCGTGACGATATCGACGAGATAGGCCGCATCGCGCAGTTGCGTGACCGTCCTGCCATCGTAGATCGTGCTGAGGGCGGCGGCGATGTCGCTCGGGCTGATGCCGAGTTGCCGGGCCTTGTCCTGGAGGACATTGACCCGGACGACCCGCGCCGGCTCGTTCCAGTCCATCACGATGTTTGCGAGCCTTTGGTCGGTGGCCATCGCGGCGGCAAGATCTCGCGCCCTGTCGCGCAGCACGTCGATGTCGGGACCGCTCAGCCGGTACTGCACCGGCCGTCCGACCGGCGGACCGATGTCGAGAAGCTTGATGTAGATGTCGATGCCGGGGAAGTCGCGCGCCGCGATCTCTCGCAGTTCGGCCCGGAGCGCGTTGCGGGCCTCCACCGAGGGCGTCTGGATCACGATCTGTCCCATGTTGGGGCCGGGCGTCGGCACGTCGTAGGCCAGAAGGAACCGTGGCGCGCCGCGGCCGACGTAGGCGGCCCAGAAGAGCGCCTTGTCGTTGCCTGCCAGGTAGCTCTCCATCCGCGCCATCTGGTCCGAGGTTTCGGAGATCGCGGTGTTCTGCGGCAGGGCGAAATCGATGACCAACTCGGGCCGGTCGGAGTTGGGAAAGAACTGGTTCTCTACGAAGCGCATGCTCCAGATCGACACCGCGAAGGCCGCGAGGGTCAGTGCGATCGTCGCCCAGCGGAAGCGCATCGCTAGCCGAAGCATGCGGTGAAACGCGCGCCGCACCCGCCCCGGCCCATGGTCGTGGTGGGCCAGCTTCGCGGGCAGGAACGTGACCCCCAGCAGCGGCGCGAACAGCACCGCGACGATCCACGAGACGATGAGCGAGACGGCGATCACCACGAAGAGCGAAAAGACGAACTCGCCCGCCGCCGAATCGTTGAGCCCGACGGGAATGAAACCGGCAATGGTCACGAGCGTGCCGGTGAGCATCGGAAAGGCGATGGAGGTCCAGGCATGGGACGCGGCGGCAGTCAGCGTCGCGCCCTTTTCCAGCCGGGCAACCATCGTCTCGATGGCGATCATCGCGTCGTCGACGAGGAGTCCGAGCGCGATGATCAGCGCGCCGAGCGAGATGCGCTGGAGCGTGAACCCCGCATAATCCATGACGACGAAGGTGATGGCGAGCACGAGCGGGATCGTCAGCGTGACGACAAGCCCCGCGCGAACCCCGAGCGAGATGAAGCTGACCGCAAGCACGATCAGCACTGCCTCGAGCAGCGCCTGGAGGAAGTGGCCCACCGCCTCGTCGACGACATGGGGCTGGTTGGCAACCTGATGGATCTCGATCCCGACGGGCAAATCTGCCTGCGCCTGCGCGATGACCGCGTCGAGCGCGGTGCCGAAGTGGATGATGTTGGACCCTGCCTTCATCCCGACCGAAAGGCCCACGGCAGCGGCGCCGCGGAAACGGAAGAGGCTGGAGGGCGGGTCCTGATAGGTGCGGCGAATGTCGGCCACGTCCGAGAGGCGGAAGAACCGGTCGCCAACGCGCAGGTTGATCGCCTCGAGGCTTTCGGTCCCGGAGAACTGCCCGCCGATGCGGACGAGCACCTGCTCGGGTCCGGCGTCGATCACGCCGGAGGGCAGGATGGCGTTCTGTGCCGCGAGCGTGGCCATCACGGCCTGCTGGTTGAGCCCGAGTGCCGCAAGCTTCTCGGTCGAGAACTCGAGATAGATCACCTCCTCCTGGGTGCCGAAGATCTCAACCTTGCCTGCGTCCGGAAGGGCCTGCACCGCACGGCGGACGTTCTCGACGTAGTCGCGCACCTCGCGCGGGGTGAAGCCATCGGCGGTGAAGGCGTAGATGTTGCCGAAGACGTCGCCGAAGTTGTCGTTGAACTGGAAGCCCGCGAACTCGGCCGGGAACTCCGGCCGGATGTCGGCCATCATGTTGCGCACCCGCTGCCAGATCAGCGGCAGCCTATCCGGCTTCGTGGTCGGCAGAAGCTCCACATAGACGATGGTCTGGCCCGGGGCCGTCACCGAGCGGGTATGGTCCAGCTCGTCCAAATCCTCGAGCTTCTTCTCGATCCGGTCGGTGACCTGGGCCAGCGTCTCGGCGGTGGTGGCGCCGGGAAGGGCGGCCGAGATGATCATCGTCTTGATCGCGAAGTTCGGATCTTCCTCGCGCCCGATCGAGACATAGGAAAGGACGCCCGCGACAAGCGAGACGATCATCAGGAACCAGACGAAGGACCGGTGCTTGATCGCCCAGTCCGAGAGGTTGAAGCCGCTCATTCCGTCACGCGCGGGCCGACCGGCTGCCCGTCCTCAAGCGAGTGGATGCCCTTGGTCACGACCTCGTCCCCGGCGTTCAGGCCCGAGGCGACGACGACGAAGTCGCCGACCGCGGGGCCGAGCGTGACCGGGCGCCGCTCGACGCGGCGGTCTGCGCCCGCGACGACCCAGACCGCAGGGGTGGCATCAGCATCGAGGATCGCCGCTGCGAGCAGCGCAACGCCGGCGTCCGCCTCGGCAGCGCGCGTCACCCGGACGAGCGCGCCGAGGCGAAACTCCATGGCGGCGTTCTGAAGCGTCAAGTGCGCCGTGCGCGTCCGCGTGGCCGCGAAGGCAACCGGGTCGATCCGGTTCAGCGTGGCATCGGCCGCGACCTCGGGGTTGGCGACGAGTCGCACGACGAAGCGGGTGCCAAGGGGATGGGCGGCCACATCCTGTTCCGTCAGGTCGATGGCGACCTCGCGCTCGTCGGTCGCCGCAAGCCGGAGGACCGGCTGGCCTGCCGCGACCGTCGCGCCCGGTTCCGCCGAGACGGAGGTGACGACACCGTCCTGCGGCGCCGTCAACGTGGCGAGGCCCAGCATGTCCCGCGCGCGCGCCACGTCCGCCTGCGCCTGCTCCAGCCGCGCCGCGGCGGCGACGCGGGCGCGCTCTGCATCGTCGAGCCGGGTCGCGCTTCCGACGCCGCGGCGGGCGAGAACCTCTGCCCGGTCGCGTGCATCGGTGGCGGAGCGCAGCTGCGCCTCGGCCACGGTCACGCCGGCCTCGGCCGCGCGCAGCGCCGCGTCGAGGTCCTCGGGGTCGAGGCGGGCCAGCACCTCTCCCCTCGCCACCGTGTCCCCGGCCGAGACCGGCCGTTCGGCGATGGAGCCGGCAAGGGGAAAGCCGAGGTCGGCTTCGATCTTTGCCGTGACCGTGCCGACGAAGGTCACCGGCAGCCCGGATTCGGGGTTCACGATGACCGACACGACGGGTCGGGGCGTCGAAGTTCCGGGCGCGGGCGTGTCGGCGGCGACCGCGACGGTGGCGAATGCAGAGATTGCCGCGATCAGGATGAGGCGTGTCATTTCACCTCCTCCGCCGCGCGCACGACGCGGCCGGGATAGAGAAGCTGCGCCCCCCTTGCGACGATGAGCGTGCCGTCGGCTATCCCCGAGGCGACGACGATCCGGCCCGTCTCGTAGCGTTCGATCCTGATCGGCAGCGATGAGACCGCCATCGTCGCGGGATCGACCTGCCAGACGGCGGGCCCCTCCGCGGTCGCCGATATGGCGGTGTAGGGCAGGATCACGCGGGCCGGCTCCGGCAGCGCGACGGTACCGCGCACCGCCTCGCCGAAGGCGAGCCCCGCGGGTGGGTCGGTGACGGCGACCTTCACCGTGACGGTGCCGGTCGAGGCGTCAACGACCGGGGAAATCTCCGCGACACTGCCGGAAAAGAGCACATCCGGTCGCTCGATGAGCGCGAGCGTGACCGGCGGCAGCGCTGCGGTCAGAGTCAGCATCACCTCGGGCACGGCGAAGACGGCGTCGAGCCCTGCGCCGAGAGCGAGTTCCACCACCGGCTGGGCCGCGCCGACGATCTGCCCGGGTTCGGCCATCCGCCGGGTGACGGTCGCTGCCTCTGGCGCGACGAGGACCGTGTCCGCCAGAGCCTTCTCGGCCCGGTCGTGGGTCGCCTGCGCCTCCGCCAGCGCCCCTTCGGCGATGCGCAGCGCGTCCTCGGCCCCGTCGCGCGCGATGCGCGTGGTGGCGCCCCGTTCCAGCAGTGCGTCCTGACGGTCGAGGTCTTCGGCAGCCTGCCGGTAGTCGGCCGTCGCGGTCTGCATCCGCGCCCGCGCGCTGCGGAGCGCCTGTTCCTGCTGCACCGAGTCCATCCGGGCCAGCACGGCGCCCTTGGCCACCTTCTCGCCCTCCTCCACCATCACGTCCGTGAGCCGCCCGCCGGCAGAAAAGGACGCGCTCAGCGGATCCCGCGCGCGGATCTCGCCGGTGAGCGACCGGCTCACGGTCTGGCCCTCGGGATGGGCCGCGACGATTTCGACGACGAGCGGCGGCTCGCCGGCTGCGGGCAGCGCCAGCGCGAGGAGCACGGAAAGCGGCAGGGTCAGGCGAACCAAGGGCGACCTTCTCCTCGTCGCGGACGGTAACCCGGGGGAATCGGGCACGTTGAGACGGTATCACCTAACGCGGCTGGGTCGAGATGTGTCGCATCGTTTTTCCCCCCGGCGGACGCTGCGGCAATCGCCGCGCGGCGCGCCCGCCCATTCTCCTGTTGACAGGAGACCGGCCGCGAAGCTGAGGTGGCGGCAACCGGGGATCTCGGGCCGGCGGGCGTGACGCCCTTCCCGGCAGACCGGGCAACAGGGAGACGACGAGATGAGATTCGCAAAACTCACGCTTTCGGCCGCGATGGCCCTGGTGCTCGGCACCGATGCGACGATGGCGCAGAACGACTGCGCGGCAGGAAAGACGCTGAAGGACGGCGTCCTGACGATTGCGACGGGCAATCCGGCCTACTTCCCCTGGGTAATCGACAACGACCCGACTTCGGGCAAGGGGTTCGAGGCGGCGGTCGCCTACGAGGTCGCCAAGCGCATGGGCTTCCCGGCCGACAAGGTGGAGTGGACCTCCACGACCTTCGATCAGGCGATCCAGCCGGGGCCGAAGGAATTCGACTTCAACCTTCAGCAATATTCGATCACGCCCGAGCGTGACCAGACGATCGACTTCTCCGAACCCTATTACAACGCGGCGCAGGCGGTGCTGGTGCGCAAGCCCACGGTGGATGCCGGCGCCAAGCCGGAACTCGCGTCGCTCAAGGCGCTGAAATGGGGCCTCGCGGCCGGCACCACCGCGCCCGCGCTCATCGCGACGCTGGTCGGGCCTGAGAGCGAGGCCATGCTCTACGAGGATACCGCCGACGTGTCCGAGGCCCTGAAGGCCGGGCAGATCGACGCCACGCTGATGGACCTGCCCTCGGCGCTCTATACCGCCGCGGTCGTGCTCGATGACGGCGTGGTGCTGGGCCAGTTTCCTGCCGGCGATACGCCCGCCGACAGTTTCGGCCTGGTCTTCGAGGAGGGCAACGCGCTGAGGGATTGCGCCAACGCAGCGCTCGCCGAGATGACGGCGGACGGCGCGCTGGCCGCGATCGAGGCCGAATGGCTGGCAGAGGCGACCGGGGCGCCTGTCATCCAGTAAGCCCATACGATGACGCATGGGGATCATGGCGCAGGCGGCCAGCCAGCGGCCGTCCGGCGGCCGACGCGGCGCGAGCTGCGCGAAGCGCGGATGCGGCGGCGGAGCGTGTTCATCGCCACCGCGAGCACCGCACTGGTGGTCGCGGCCATCGTCCTCCTGGTGCCGCTGGCACCGGGGTGGGAGCGGGTGCAGAAGGCCTTCTTCAACGGCGAGGTCTTCTGGAAGACCTTCCCGGGGCTTGTGAGGGCGTTCCTGGTGGACATCATGATCTTCGCCTGGTGCGCGCCGATGATCGCCTTCCTCGGCCTTCTCGTCGCGCTGGCCCGCGATGCCCGTTCGCCCGCCCTCTTCCCGCTCCGGCTCTTCGGGATGATCTACAACGACGTCTTCCGCGGCGTGCCGGTGATCCTCGTCATCTACCTCGTCGGGTTCGGCATCCCCGGGCTCGGCCTGCCGCGGCCCTGGAACAGCCCCTACATATGGGGCACGGTCGCCGTCGTCCTCACCTATTCCGCCTATGTGGCCGAGGTCTACCGGACGGGGATCGAGTCCATCCACGAAAGCCAGCGCGCCGCGGCAACCTCGCTCGGCCTTTCGCATTGGGACGTGATGCGCTTCGTCATCCTGCCGCAGGCGATCCGCCGCGTGATCCCGGCCAACATGAACCTGCTGATCGCGCTGCAGAAGGACGTGGCGCTTCTGTCGTTCATCGGGCCGGTTGAACTGCTCAGACAGGCCGGTGTGTACAAGTCGCTGCTGGCGAACTTCACCCCCTACCTCGGCGCCGCGCTGATCTTCCTTGCCGTAACGGTGCCCGCGACGCGCTGGGTGGACCGGCTGATCGCGCGTCAGAACGCGGCGCGGAGCTGACGCATGGCGAAGCTGAGCGTCAGGGATGTCTGGAAGAGCTTCGGCGCGCACGAGGTGCTGCGCGGCCTCAGCCTGGATATCGAAGCGGGCCAGATGGTCTGCCTCATCGGCGCGTCGGGGTCGGGCAAATCCACGCTCCTGCGCTGCCTGAACCTGCTGGAGCCCGTCGACGATGGCGCGATCCTGCTCGACGGGCGGGACATCACCGATCCCGACCTCGACCCCCAGCCGGTCCGCCAGCGCATCGGCATGGTGTTCCAGAGCTTCAACCTCTTTCCGCACATGACGGCGGTGGAAAACGTCCTGCTCGCGCCGCGCCGCATCCGGAGGAAGAGCCGCTCGGAACTTCTGCCGGAGGCCGAGGCGCTCTTTGCCCGCTTCGGCCTTGCCGACCGGATGAGCCACTATCCCGACCAGTTGTCGGGGGGGCAGCAGCAACGCGTGGCGATCATCCGGGCGCTGGCCATGCGGCCGGAGGTGATGCTCTTCGACGAGGTGACCTCGGCGCTCGATCCCGCGCTCGTGGGCGAAGTGCTGGACGTGCTCAGGGCGCTGAAGGCAGAGGGCATGACCATGGTGCTTGCGACGCACGAGATGGCCTTCGCCCGCGAAGCCGCCGACAAGGTCTGTTTCCTCGACGACGGCCGGATCCTTGAGGAGGGACCGCCATCGGCAATCTTCTCCGCCCCGCGCGAGGACCGGACCCGCGCCTTCCTCGCCCGCGTTCTGTGACGAAAGCCCGCGGCCGGTCTCCTTGCTGTTGCGCAGGCAGGGTGCCAAGGTTCCCGCAAAGGGTGAGGCACAGATGACACTCGGCTCGGTCTCGGCGGCGGTTTCCTATTTGCACGACAGGGCGGGTCTTGCGCCGGAGACCGCGCTCGTCCTCGGCTCGGGCCTCGGTCCGCTCGCCGAGGAGGTGGAGGGTATCGCGGTTCCCTATGCCGATATCCCGGGCTTCCCCGTCTCCACCGCGCCGGGCCATGCGGGCCGGCTGATCCTCGGCCGAGCCTTCGGGCGCGCCTGCGCCGTCATGCAGGGCCGCGTCCACATGTACGAAGGCTATTCGCCGCAGGAGGTTGCGTTTCCGATCCGCGTCATGGCGGCGCTCGGCGCGCGGACGCTTGTCCTGACCAATGCCGCCGGCGGGATGCACCCGGAGGACCGGGTGGGCGACCTCGTGGTGATCGAGGATCACCTCTCGCTCGCCGTCGCTTCCGGCCTCGATCCCTTGCGCGGCCCGAACGACCCGGCTACGGGCCCCCGTTTCGTCTCGATGAACCGGGCCTACGACCCCGACCTCGTGGCGCTGGCCGAAGCGCTTGGAGGGCTCAGGCGCGGCACCTACGCCCATGTCGTCGGCCCGAGCTTCGAGCCGCCTGCGCTGATCCGGCTTCTGAAGCTTGCCGGTTGCGACCTCGTCGGGATGTCGACCGTGCCGGAGGTCATCGCGGCACGGCATCTGGGACTCCGCGTGCTTGCGATCTCTGCCGTGACGAACATCGCGGTCGACAGCGTGGCGAGCCCGCATGTCACGACCGAGGCCGAGGTCTGGGAGGCGGTGAAGACCGTGCAGCCGAAACTCCTCGCGCTGATGCGCGACCTGATCCCCGCCCTGTCGGAGGTCCGCGGATGACCGCATTTCCCGCCCGTTGCGACACGCTTGTCACCAACGGCCATGTGCTCACGATGGACGACGCCTTCACCGCCATCCGCGACGGCGCGGTGGCGATTTCCAAAGGCCGGATCGCAGCCATCGGCCCGATGGCGGAGGCGGCAGGCGTCGCGGCGCGCGCGGTCATCGACGCCCGGGGCGGGATCGTCCTGCCCGGCTTCGTCAACACCCATTGCCACGCCGCGATGGTCCTTTTCCGCGGCCTCGCCGACGACCGGCCGCTCGACGGCTTCCTCAAGGCAGTCTGGGCCGCCGAGGCCGCCCATGTCACGCCCGAGACGGTGCGCGCGGGCGCGGCGCTGGGCCTCGCCGAGATGGCGCTGGGTGGGGTGACGCACGTCGTGGACATGTATTTCCATCCCGACGCGACCGTGGATGCCGCCCGCCACGTCGGCATCGGCCTGACCGCGGGCCCCGTGTTCATCGGCTTCGACGGCATCGACCACCTGCCCTGGCCCGAGCGGCTGCGCTTTGCCGAGGCCTTCGTCACCCGCCATCGCGGAACCGAGGGGCTGGACCTGATGCTGATGCCGCATTCGGCCTACACGCTCGACGCGGCACAGCTCGCCGAGGTGACGGCGCTTTCCGAACGGCTCGGCGTGCCCGTCCACATCCACGCAGCCGAGGCGCCCTCGGAAATGGCCCTCGTCGCGGCGCGGCACGGCACGACGCCCGTCCGCGCGCTCGACCGGGCCGGGATGATCCGGCCGGGGACGCTCCTGGCCCATGCGGTGCACCTCGACGACGCGGAGATCGCGCTTCTGGCCGAGCGCGGCGTCGCCATGGCGCATTGCCCATTGTCGAACGCCAAGCTCGCCTCCGGCGCCGCGCGGCTATGCGACCTGAGGTCCGCGGGGGCAGTCACCTCCCTCGGCACCGATGGCGCGGCGAGCGGGAATGACCTCGACATGTTCCGCACGATGCGGCTTGCTGCGCAGATGGCGATCCTCGCCTCGGGCGCGCCCGACGCCCTGCCTGCGCGCGATGTCGTTGCCATGGCCACGCGCGAGGGCGCTCGCGCGGCAGGGCTCGGCGCCCGCAAGGGACGACTGACCGCAGGGATGGACGCCGACCTGATCGTGGTCGATCTCTCGTCGCCGCACCTGATTCCCTCCTACGATCCCTATTCGAGCCTCGTCTATGCGGCAGGGCGGTCGGACGTGGCCCATGTCATGGCGCGGGGGCGTCCGATCGTTGCGGACAGGCGGATTGTCGCCGATGTTACCTCGGACATCGCCGCCGTGCGCGCCGTCGCGTCCAGCATTTCGGCAAGTGCGCTAAGGGCCTAGTCCAGGGTCGCAGGGCTACTGCCGATTGTGGTCTGCTCGATGCGGACACGAACAATTTGCGACCATGCGTTTGAATGTTGCGGCGCGGAAGCTTAATATGTCTGCATACGGGTGGGGCGCCGAGGGGTGTCGGTGTTCCACAAGCCGGGTGTTCTGGCTGGCCTGGGTCGTTCGGACCCTCTTTTGCTGCCGTCGAGAGGGTGGGGCCAATGGATAGGGTGGCGACAGACGTCGCGAAGCCGCCTGTTGGCGGCGGGGAATTGCCGAGCTTTGAAGAGCTTCTGGCGAAGGGGTCATTCCATGCCCGGCTCGCACGCGCGCGCGCCGAACGCGAGAAGGTGCTGGCGGAAGCCGGTGACGACGGCTTCATCCTCGACACGCGCCGGAAGCCCTGGGAAAAGCAGGATGCGGCAGGGAACGACGGCGGACCTCCGACCCGGGTGCTTGACGCCACGGTCGCGACGGAGGCCCGGCGATCCGTTGTCACGCCGTTGCGGCCCGAAAGGCGCCGACACGCCGTGGGCGAACGCGGCAACAGGCAGACTGCGGAGGTCCTGCTGCTCAGGCCGAACGCCGCCGTAAAGGTGGTCGCTCTGAAACCGGACTCGTCCAGATTCACACAAGCACCGCGACCGGGGGCTGCAACCGCGGCGAAGCAGGTGGCGGTACCTGTGCGGCAGGTGCTGCCCAACCCCGCGCCGATGCTCACGCCGTCACGCCTCCGCCGTGTCTTCATGGTCGGCAGCGGGTTCGCAGCCGGACTGTTGCTTGGCGTCGCGGCTGCCGCGCTTGCGCCGCTTGTTTGGGCCACGGTGATGCCGGTGCCTGTGCCGCCGCCGGTGACCGCCGCAGCCGATCCACAGCCCCTCGCATTTCCTCCGGTTCCAGCCGCGCCGGCCGGGGGCATCGCCGTGGCTTCGGCGTCGGCGCCGGTGAGCAGGACCGAACCGCCGCTGCCGATGGGCGCGGCGTCCCCCGACGCACCACCGGCAATTCCCTCGACCGTGTCCGGGCTGGCGATCGCGTCCGGCCCGGCGCAGCCCTCGCCGCCGGCCGCGGCGGAGAGGCTGGCTTCACTGCCCGCGCCTGCGCGGCTTTCCGCCGCTCCCTCCTCATCGGCGGCGGTGCTCCATCCGACGGGTTCGCCGGACGCGGCACCGGTCTTCGAAAGGCCGGCCGGACGGCCGACGGCCCCGGCCGGCCGGTCCACGATTGCCGCGCTCAACCCGCGACTGGACGCAGGATCTACGGATGCGCCCCCGATGGCCCTGCCGTTCGCGCCGCCGGACGACTCCGCCCTGGTCCGCCTGGCCATCGCCACCGCTGCCGATGCGCCGCCCGGCCCGCCGGAGCTTCCACCCGCAGGCGGCCCGCGCTTTGCCGGCCCGGTGGTGCTCAACGCACCCTCGAGCATCGGCGATGCGGAGCTTGCGACGCTTGTCGAAGGGCTCGGCGCCGAGGGGTTTGTGCTGGCCGAACCGAACCGTGTGAACCTGACCATCAGCGAGAGCAACGTGCGCTACTTCCACGCGGCCGACGCCGCCGCGGCGGTTGCCGTGGCCGCCGAACTGGGGGCGAAGGCGCGCGATTTCACCGCCTTCTCGCCCGCGCCGCCTGCGGGCACGATCGAGGTCTGGCTGGCCGGGCGCGGCGATGGCGCGGCGCCCCAGCGGACGCGGCGCGCCTCCGGTCAGCCTTCGGTGTCGGCGGCGGACCGCGAACTCAATGCCTTGCGCGCCCGCATCCTGCAGCAGCTGCGCAATGGCGATCATCTGTGAGGGATCCGATGGTGATGCAAGGACCCGCAACTGGGATCAGAACCGGAAGGAACCCCGATGCCTGAACCGAGACTCATGGCGGTGATCACGGCGCTTCTGATGCTCGCGGGCACGTCGCCGGTGCGCGCGGGCTACGACCTCGACCAGCTTCGCCAGATCGAGGCGCTGATCCTTGCCAAGGATTGCGGCGCGCTCTGGGAGTATCTTGTCAGCAACCCGTCGATCATGACGGGCGAAGACGCGCTCGCCCGTGAGCTCCGGGTCTTCGTGGCGGCCACCGAGCGCGGGCAGATCGACTGTTTTGCCGCGCGCCCGCCCTCTCTGGCTGTCGTGCCGCCCGCGCCGGTCGTGGCTTTCGCCACGGGAACGGTGCGGCGGATCGAGCCCTACTGAGCGCTGGGCGGCGGCGGAGGGACGGAATGACGAACCAGCCGCGCATCGCCTACGTGCTCGACCCGCGTTTCCCGGGCGGCACGTCCGCCGCCGTCGCCGGAGAGATCGCCGCAATTCGCCCGCTAGTCCGGCCCGAAGTCCATGCCGTCACATCGCGCATGTTTACGGGTCAAAGCCTGTCGCCGGCGCTTGCGGGCGCCTTGGAGGCCGCGGGGATCGATGCCGCCTGGGACGCCCCCGTCATCGCCGCCGACACGGTGATCCTGCACAATCCTGCCTTCCTCAAGTTCGACAAGACGCTAGGACGCCGCATCGTCGCGCGCGACCTGATCGTGGTGACCCACGAGAACTTCCTGCGTCCGGGCGGGGCGGATGGCTTCGATGTAGCCGGCTGCCTCGACCGGATCGACCGCGGCACACTGGCGCTGAGAAAGACGCTCGCACCCGTTTCGGCGCACAACCGGACGACCGTCACGGACTGGGTCGGGCGAAACGGTCTCCCTCCGGGCTGGTCGATGGCTGCCGATGACTGGTTCAACATCTGCGACTTTCCCCTGATGCCGCCCACGGATGCCCCGCGCGACCGGCGCGGGCGCCATTCGCGCCCGGGGTTCGAGAAGTTCCCGCCGCGCGCGGTTCTCGACCTCTGTTTCCCGCGGCACGCAGAAACGAATGTCATCCTCGGTGCCGAGGTGCTCATGGAGGACGAGGCCTCTGCGACGCACTGGCAACTGCACCCGTTCGGGGGCCTTGATCTGCCACGCTATTTCGGAATGATCGACTTCATGGTCTATTTCACCGCCCCCACATGGCAGGAAAGCTTCGGCCGCGTGCTGGCGGAAGCCATCGCCGCCGGGAAGGTCGTGATCTCCGACGCCGCGACGGCGGCCGGATTTGCCGGCGCCGTCGTGGCCGCGCGGCCCGAGGAGGTGGACGAGTTCATCCGGGGGTTCATCGCGGAGCCGGAACGCTACGCCGCCCAGGTCCGGCTAGCGCAGGCAACGCTCTCGCGCTTTTCGGCGGAGGCGTTCCGGGTGCGCTTCGCCGCCGCGACGGGTCTTGCCCGAAAGGCCGCGGCATGATCCTGATCGAGGCGGGCGAGCGCACCGACCGGCACTTCGACGCCAAGCTCCTGCTGGCGAGCCAGTTGGCTGCGCGGGGCCACCCTGTCATCCTCGACGACCGGACGCTGCCCGACCGGCTTGAACGCTACCAGAAGTACGAGGCCGCCCGCTTCCTTGCCGACCTCGACCGGGTCGAGGTCACCCGCGTCATCGTCATCGGTGCCGATACGATCGGGCAGGATACCTTGAGGGCCCTCAGACACCGTCAGTTCGGACCCGGCGTGGCGGTTCATGTCGTCGGCCGTTTCGCAGACCGGCAAGCGGCCATCGCGGCGCAGTCCCGCGCCGCCTATGCGCTGGGCCGCGAGCCGGAGGTCGTTGACCTTGCAGCGCTTCAGGGCCCGACGCTCGTCGCCAATGCGATCTCGCCGCTTGCCGCGGCGCCGGTCCCCAGGCCCCTGCCCGAGCGGACGCCGCAGCTCTTCGTCGTCTTGCGCCAGGAGGCGCTCGAGGATCCGATGGTCCTTCCGTTTCTGTCGGCGATGGATCAGGTGCCCGGCTTCCGTCTTCACGTCATCCTGCCCGGCAAGGGCAAGGAGCAGGTGAAAGCGACGCGCTACGCGGGCCTTTCGATCTTCGGCCTCTCGGAACTCTCTCCCGCGACCTTCGCCGCCCGCGCCGACATCGCCGCCTTCTTCGGCGACGGCGTTCCGGGTGAGCGGATGGCGGCGCTCGCGCTCGACCTGATGCGGTCCGGGCGGGTCGCAATCGACTGCACCGCGGGGGCGGGATTCGTGGCCGCGGGGGCCCCGGCGCTGCGGGGGCCCGAAGACCTCGGCGGGCTCGCAAACTACGTCCAGCACACGGTGCTGGTGAACCGCCGGCAGATCGGGCTTCAGGCGCAGCGCAGCCCCTGGCTCATCGCCCGGTCGGTGGAGCCGCTCGAGTCTGCGCTGGGTATCGCCGCGGAGCCGGCGACGGAACCGACGGCCGAGGGCGACGCCGCTCGCAGGATCGTCTTCCTGCCGACGAACGGTGTCGGTCTCGGCCACGCCCGGCGTTGCGCACTTGTGGCGGCCGAACTTGTCGCCGACGGGGCGGAGCCGGTCTTCGCGGCCTTCCCGAGTTGCATTCCGATGCTGCGGGCGGAGGGCTTCGGCTGCCTGCCGCTGGTCCAGAAGAGCCCCGACCACCCCGAGGATCACGCCAACGACCTTCTCAACTACCTGCGTCTGCACCGGGCGCTCCGGCCGGGAGATCGCCTGGTCTTCGATGGCGGCTACGTTTTCGACTCCGTCCTGCGCGTCATCCATGAGCGGGAGATCGACGCGACCTGGATCAGGCGCGGGCTCTGGCAGGCCGGGCAGTTGCAGGGCAGCGCGCTCGACCGCGAGCGCGCCTTCGCCCACGTCATCGTGCCGGGCGAGGCCTTTGCCGAACTCAACAACGACCGCGGGGGGGCGAAGGTGCACAGTGTCGGGCCGATCGTCCAGGAGCGCGCCCTGCCGGACGCATCCGAACGGCGGGTCCGGCGCGACACGCTCGCCGCCCGGCTCGGCACGACTTTCTCCGAGCTTGTCGTCACAATGCTGGGCGGCGGCGTGGCGGCCGACCGGACGGCGCAACTCCAGGCCGTGGCCGCGATCAGCGAGGCGCGGAGGGGCTGCCTCAACCTCGTCGTGGTCTGGCCGGGTGCAGTGGTGCCCCCCGGGATCGCGGGATGGAAACAGACCCGCGTTGTCCAGACCAGGGACGCTCTGTCGCTCTGCCTTCTGGCCGACCTCGTGATCTCGGCCGCTGGATACAATTCGTTCCACGAAATCCTCTACCACCGGATTCCCGCGATCCTCGTGCCGCAGATGGCCGCGTTCATGGACGACCAGGAACGCCGCGCCCGCGCCGCGTCCGGGCGCGGGCTGGCCGAAACGGTGCTCGCGCACGAGTTGCTGCTGCTCGACCGCGAGATCGCGACTTTCCTCGATGCGGGAAAGGCCGACAAGGTGCGCGCGGCGCTGTCGGCTGCCACGTTGCCGGCCCCGGGCAATCGCGCGGCCGCCGACCTGATCCTCGGGGAGGAGGCGCCATGACGCCCGAGCACTGGCTTGCGGTCCTGTCGCGGATTGCACCGGGGGAGCCGGTCGACCTTGACGCGGGCGCGCCCGGCCCGGCCGGGACGGGTTCGGGGATTGCCGGCTGGACTGCCGCAACGCCACCGCCCTCTCCCCGCCTGTGGCAACGCGGCGATTCCGGCGCCTCATGGATCGGCATCCGCGTCGACGCGCCGCTCGCCGATCCCGCACGCGCGGCCCTGCGCCTCGCCGCCGCAGCGCTCGAACGGGGCGTGACGCCAGTCATCCTCACCCCGCTCGACTTCACGGGCTTCGAACGTTTCGGTTTCCGGATCGAACGGTTCGTGCCGGGCGCGGGCGCCGACCGCGCGGCCTGGGAGGCCGAGATGACCGCCTTCTGGTCCCTCGCCCTCATCATCGATGCGGCCGACGTCGCCTTGCTCGGCTGAGCCGGGGGCCTGGTCATCGGACCAAAGCCCGTAGCCTGCGGCGGTCTTCGCCCCTAGAACCGGGGCAGGAACAGACTGCCGGACGGGCGATGCGGGGATCACTGAACTCCTGGAACAGGCTTTCGCTCGCGGCGCAGTTCGCCCTGGCAGGCGGGATCGTCATGATCCTGTCGATGCTGCTGATCGGCCGGGTCGTGACCGCACGTATCGAGGACGGCGTGGTCCGCAACACCGCCTATGCGACATCGCAATACATGGACAGCATCATCGCCCCGCTCGCCCAGGATCTCGCCGAGGTGGACATGCTGTCGCCGGGCGCGCGGCGGGCACTAGACGAGGTCTTCACGGGCACGCCGCTTGGCGAGCGGGTGGTGTCCTTCAAGCTTTGGAAGCCCGATGGCCACATTGCCCATGCCTCCGATCCCGCCATCATAGGCCAAACCTTCGCCGTGACGGACAACCTGAAGGCCGCCTTCGATGGCGAGACCCGCGCCGATTTCGAGGATCTGGGTGACGAGGAGGACCGAGGGGAAAATGCGCTCGGCCTGCCGCTTCTGGAAGTCTATTCGCCCGTCCGAGAGGCCTGGTCGGGCCGTGTCATCGCCGTGGCGGAGTTCTACGAAGTCGCAACCAAGCTCCAGCAGGACCTGGGCGCGGCGCGTCGCAATGCCTGGATCGCCGTCGCGGTCACCTTCCTGTCCATCGGCAGTGTGCTCTATCTCATCGTCTTGCGCGGCAGTCGCACCATCGACCGCCAGCGGGCGGAACTGACCGCTCGGCTCGACGATCTCGCGGCGCTGTCGGCCCACAATGCGGCGCTCCGCGCTCGCGTCCAGCACGCGGCGGCCCGCGCCTCGGCAATGAACGATCAGGCATTGCGGCGGATCGGGGCCGACCTGCACGACGGGCCGGCGCAGCTTCTGGGCTTCGCGGCGCTGAGGCTGGACGCCTTGCGTGGCGAGGTGGCGGACGCCGCCGAACTCGACGCCGTGGAGCGCGCGGTGAAGGACGCGATCCGCGAGATCAGGTCGATCTCGAAGGGTCTTTCGCTGCCCGACATCGAAGCGCGCCCGTCCTGCGACATCGTCCGTGGCGTCGCCGAGGCCCATGCGGCACGCACGGGGGTGCCCGTCACGGTCACTTGCGACATGGCCGGCCCCGATGGCTTGGCGCAGGCCGTGAAGATCTGCCTTTTCCGCTTCGTTCAGGAGGGCCTGAACAACGCCTGGCGCTATGCTGGCGGGGCCGCGCAGGAGGTTGCCCTGTCGTTCAGAAGCGGCATCCTGAGGCTTTCGGTCCGGGACCGGGGGCCGGGCATCGCAGTCGCCGCCTCTGGCCTTCCGGAAGGTGGCGGAGATTTCTCGGGCATCGGGCTTTCGGGCCTGCGGAACCGCGTCGAAAGCCTTGGTGGCACGTTCACGGTGCGCAACCGCACCGATGGACCGGGCACCGAGATCGCCATGGAACTGGATACAAGGGGGACATGATGGACAAGATCCGCGTCGTGGTCGCCGACGACCACCCGCTCTATCGCGAGGGCGTGGCGCGAAGCCTCGCCGATGACGCGGCCTTCGCCGTCGTCGGGCAGGCGTCGGACGCGGACGCGGCCGTGGAACTTGCCCAGCGGCTTGCTCCGGACATCGTTCTGCTCGACATCTCGATGCCGGCCGGCGGCGGCATCTCCGCGCTGAGGCGGATCATGGCGGGTGCTCTCCCGCCGAAGGTGGCGATGCTGACCGTGTCGGAAGAGGACGACGACGTGATGCAGGCCCTGAAGGCCGGTGCCGTTGGCTACATCCTGAAGGGCGTGGGCTCGCGCGAGCTCGTCTCCATCGTCAAGGATGTGGCCCGCGGGCAGTCCTATGTCTCGCCTACGCTCGCCGCCCGCATCCTCAACGCCATGCGCGAGGGCGGGCCGAAGCGGCCTGAGAACCCGCTCGACGACCTCTCGAAGCGCGAAGAGGACATCCTGAGTCTGGTGGCTGAAGGCAAGAGCAACAAGGAGGTGGGCCGCGCACTCGACCTGCAGGAGAAGACGGTCAAGCACTACATGACGACAATCCTGCAGAAACTCCATGTGCGCAATCGCGTGGAGGCGGCCGTGATGGCGCGCGAGCACTGGAAGAAGTGACCCGCGGCTTGGCGACAGGGGCTCTCAGTCAAGCGAGAACATGCCGCGGATGCGGATGACGTCGGCGGCCGTGACCGGCCGCCGGGCGACGGTGCGGCCCTTGGGGTCCTTGACGACGTAGGAGCCCCGGGTGACGATCTCGCGCCAGCCACGGAAGTCCGTCACCTCTATGGCCGCGCCTCGCTCGGCAATCTCGACGACGGCCTCGATCTGCCGGCCACCGCCCCTGCGCTTGGCGATTTCGCCGAAGGACCTGAGCCGCGTCTCGTCCTCGCGGTCTGCTGCACGGGTTGCAACCATACGCCCGCGCGGATCAAGCGTTTCGAACCGACCGCCGCGGACGCGTTCCACATGGCCGTCGGCGAAACGGACGGTGATCCCGTCGAGTCCAAAGGTGTTGGCGCCGCGCGACGCAGAGGAAGGGGCGCTGCCCGAAGTCGCGCCGGCGGAACCTCCCGACGTGGCCGACCCGGAACTTGAGCTGCCCGGCCCAGAGCCGCCCGGCCCAGAGCTGCCAGAGCCAGAACTGCCAGAGCCGGAACTCCCGGATCCACCCGAGTCGTCATCGTCGTCGTCGTCATCATTCGACGATCCGCTCTTGGCGAAGGCCGCACCTCCCTTCCCGTCGGGCTTGAAATGCACCACGGGCGACGCACCCCAGACGAGTGCGGACAGAAGCAGGAGGATCAGGAACGAACGCATTTCGCGCTCCATCCGGTTGGCATCGGCTTCTCACTCGAAGGGGGCGCGGCATGCCGCCGCGCCACGCCCCGTTTCATCGCATTCAGTCTGACCGCAGGCTCAGCGCAGGGCCAGCAGACGGTCGATGTCGGCCTGTGTCGCCTGACGCTCCTCCACTGTCCGGCCCGCCGAGTTCTTGCGCTCATAGCGACCGTTCCCGATCTCTTCCCTGCTGCCATCGGAGTAGGTCACTTCCATGCCGGAGGACGAGACTTCGATCTTCGTCACGTCGGACCCGCCGCCGGCTCCGCCGGTCGTGCCGCCGGAGCCGGACGAGTCGTCACCATCGTCACCAGAGTCGTCGTCGCTGCCGTGACCGCCGCTGCCCCCCTTGTCGTCATCACCATCGTCGTCGTCGCTGCCGTTTTTCGCCAGCGCGTGGGCGGACTTGAGGGCGACGAGGCCGGAACCGCCGTCGAAGGCGAATTTCACGGGCATCGCCACGAGAAAGGCCGCCGTGCCAAGGACGATGGCAAGTTTTCCGGGGGTGTAGAACAGTTTGTCCATTTTGTGCTCCATCGGGTTCTGCCGCGATCGTCGCGGCCCTGTACACCCTCTTCACACGAAGAAATCCGGTCGGAAATCGGCGAAAGACCTCCGCCAGGTCGGGTGCGGACCACTTCCGCTGTACCATCCGACCGTGGCCGGTGCCTGTCATCGGACCAAGGTCTGATATTCGCCGCGGCGCAGGCTCAGTCGGGCTGGAAGCCACCTATGAGTTGGCGCAGGCCGAACAGGCCGACTTCCGCGATCGCGGCCCGCGTCACGGGGGCGGAGGCGGCAAGCGTCGCCATCGCAGTCACCCCCTGGCCCACAGAACAACCCAGCGCCAGCGTGCCGCCTATACCCATCAACGCTGCGCCGGATACCTGCCGGCCCAGTTCGCGCGGGTCCTCGCAGGGATCCCAGCGGAACAGGCCGAGGATCATCGAGCCGCAGAAGGCGCCGACAAGAACGCCGGCGACCAGGCCGACGGAAAAGGTGATGCCGCCCCTCGTCGAGGTCATGAGGAAGATGATGGTATGACCAAGCGGCGCGGTGAAGGAGGGGCCTTCCACACCGATCTCGCCGAGACTTGCATCGGAGATCCAGGTGGTCGCGACGAAGCACCAGACCACCGAAATGCCTGCGGCGACGCCGCAGGCAGTCTGGGCGCGCCGGCGCCTCAAGGGCGCGTGCGACAGGGCCCAGCCGAGGGCGCCCATCCCGGCGACGATGGCGAAGGCCAAACGGGGGCAGGCCGGTCCTCGCGGCGAGCCAGTGGGCGATCCCCTGCGGCCCGGTGGCCTCGGCCTGAGGGAAGAGGGCTGTCCGCAAAGAAGCGATCAGGCCCGTTACCGTCACGAAGGCGAAGATGCCGATGACCACAACCGCGACAAGAGACCTGAGGTCCCCGCCGCCGAACCGAACCAGCGCGCCGAAGCCGCAGTTCCCGGCCATCGCCATACCATAGCCGAAGATCAGTCCGCCGATGATCGAGGCGGCGGGGCTCCAGGCGATCGAGTGTTAGTAGGTTGCCGTCGGCGCGGCGAAGCCGAGGGCCTCGGCCAGGAATGTGCCGACGATGGCAACCCCGAGGACGATCCCCCAGAGTCGCCGGCGTCGCTGGTCGGCGCCGTAGACGGCCGCTTCGAGCGCGCCCAGCGTGCAGAAGTCCCCCAGCCGTGCGGCAAGGCCGAGGGCCGCTCCGCCAATCAGTCCTGCCAGCGCGGCGAGCACGCCCGGTGGTATCGTCTCCATGATCTCTCCCCTCGTGGGTCCGGTCCCCCCAGTCGCGCCTCTGCCCTAGCGACAGAAGAGTTCGTTCAACAATCCGATCATCCGTGCGGTCTTCGGATCGCTCAAGGAATAGTAGATCGCCTTTCCGTCGCGTCGTGCCTTCACAAGACCTTCGAACCTGAGCCGAGCGAGCTGCTGGCTGACGGCCGCCTGACGTGACGCCAGCAGAGATTCGAGTTCCGTCACCGATTTCTCGCCGTCGAGAAGGTGGCAGAGGATCATCAGGCGCCCCTCGTGGGCGAGCGCCTTGAGGTATCCGGCCGCCTCGTCGGCCTGGGCCGTCAGTTCCTCGGCCGTGACCCGCGGCGCGCCGCATGCTGCCGCACTGAGTTCTGCGGGGGCCGCGTCACCGGTCCCGCCGGGCGGCCCGGTTCGTTTGCGGCCCCCCCGGTGCCAGCCCGTCATGGCGCCGCCTTCCCGGGGTCCTCTCCCGCGTCGGCCAGCATCCGCGCCATCAAGCCCCAGAAGAAATCCTCACCCGGATAGCCCTCGATCCGGCCGGATTCCCGGCCGTCGCGGACGAGGATGAAGGTGGGCGTGAAGACAGGGGCGGGGCCGAGTGCCACGTCCTCGGGGTAGGGGCCCTTGGGCTGCACCCGCTCCAAGGGCGCCGACTGGCCCTCGGGAGTCCTGGGATAGACGGGCGCGACCTCTGTGTCCCAGCGCGCGCAACAGGCGCAGCCCGGCTGCTCGATCATCAGGAGCTGCACATCGGCCCCGACCGGCGTGCCCGCCGCGACTGTCAGGGCCAGGACGAGCGCGCGCAGCATGTTGACGCCTCATCGTTTGTATATAAACATTGTAATATGTTTCAGCGTTCCGGGCAAGGCAGGGAGGAAGCCGTCCCGTTGGACCCAACCTCAGTGATGCGCGGCTGGCTGGACTTCTGTCCTTCCGGTCGCGGGGCATCCTGCCCATGGTTCCCTTCTACCGTTGCTACATCGCCGAAATCTCCATGTCAGAGCTCAGGTCCGACCGGACGATCGCGGCCGGCGCGCAGCGCCAGCTTGTCGTTTCCGCGGAGTTCTTCGCGCTGGGCGTTAGCACGATCTTCGGTCTCCTCGGGCTCGGTGCCACGGCGGCAGGGCAAGCATTCCGGACCTGGAGGGAGGAACTCGCCTACGTCCCGGCCGCGGTGAATTTCATCTTCGGCCGGCATTTCCTCGGCATCCTGCGCACCCGTTCCTGATGCGGGAGGTGCGGCTGCAAGTGCGGTCGGACCCCACGACGACGCTTGGCACCTATGCCATGGGCCTCGCCTTCTGTGTCGGCTGGATCGCCTGCGTGGGCCGGTGCTGGTCTCGATCCTCATGATCGCCTCGCAGCAGGAGAACTCGGCCGCGGGACCGGGTTCGTGCTGACCTACGGGCTCGGCATGACGTCACCCTTCGCGCTGGCGGCGGTCCGCGCCCGGCCGTTCCTTGGCTGGATGAACCGCAACCGGAAGTACCTCGTGCATGTGGAGAAGGTCATGGGCGCGATGCTGGTTCTCCTCGCGGTGCCGGTTGTCTCCGGATCGGTCAACGCGATCGCCGATTTCATGATCCGTCACATGCCCTGGACGACCAGGTCCACCCGAATTCGCTCGGAGGAAGGAGAATGCCCCGCTTGCCCCGCAAGCCTCGCAGTGCCGGCCTTCGAAGGCAACATGTGGGTGAAGTGGCCGCGCCGGATCGGGGTGTACGATCAGGAGATCGAAAGCCGCGAGGCGACGTTGAACTACGCCAACCGGATGCCCGATGGCCGCGCCTGGAAATGGACCTGGGTGATGGAAGCGAAGTGGGTCCTCACGTCTCCGAGGCCGCAGGCGCCGACCTGTCATTCCAAGGGCCCTCTGCTGATCACCGACCTGGCCCTGATCTGCTACCCGATGACGGACCACCCGGGCGGGCGTGTCCGGTCCACAAGGCGGGAACCCGGTTTCCACGGTGTCTTCGTTACCGACCGGGAGGGGCAGGTCGCGGTCGGCTACCGCAACCTCCCCGACGGGCCGAAGCGGGAAGTGCAGGCGCTCCTCGACGAGATTGCACGCGAGGCGGCGGGGCTGTAGCCGGCGGATGGACAGACCGGCGCGCCTCGCCTATTGCGGGGCGATGGACTTTGACGAGGAAATCGACGCCGCGGGGCTTCTCTGCCCGCTGCCGGTGCTGAAGGCGCGCAAGCGGCTTCTGACGATGCAGCCGGGTGCCGTGCTGAGGCTCGTCGCCACCGATCCGGCTGCGGTGATCGACGTGCCGCACTTCTGCGCCGAGGCCGGACACGAATTCCTCGGGGCCACCGTGGAGGGCGCGGCACAAGCCTATCTGATCCGCCGTGGTCGAGACGGGGCCGCGAGGGGGCTCAGCCCGCGAGGGTGACGAGCCGCTCCGCCGTGGCAAGGTCCTCGGGCGTGTTGACGTTGAAGAAGGGGTCGACCGGGTCTGCCGGAAAGCACGCCCTGCCGGCGCCGGCGACCGTCGCCCAGACCCCGACGCGACGTTCGCCCTCGGCCAGCATTTCCGCAAGCCGATCCCTCAGCGCGACTGGCCAGAGTCCGAACGTCGGATGTGCGCGCACCCGCCCTGCCTCGTCCGGCCCTTCGGCCACGGCCCCGCCACCGGTCGCCGCGGTGGCGAGACGCGCGACGAGATCGCGCGGCAGGAAGGGGGTGTCGGACGCCGCGGTGACGACCACCCCGGCCCCGTGCCCGGCCGCCCAGTCCATTGCCGCGAGGATGCCGGCGAGCGGCCCGGGTTGCCCCGGCACCGGATCGGCCAGCACCGGCAGGCCGAAGTCCGCGAAGCGCGCAGGATCGCCGTTCGCGTTGATGGCAAGAGCGCCGCACTGCGGGGCAAGGCGGGCGATGACGTGGTCGATGACGCGACCGGAGCCGAGCGGCAGGAGGCCCTTGTCGCCTCCGCCCATCCGCCGCGCCTGACCGCCAGCAAGGATCACGCAGGGTGGATCAGTGGGCATCGGGGTTCTCGCGGAAGGCGCGCTCGCGCTCGGGGTCGAGCCATTTCTGCAGGACGGCCACCGCGTTCTCCTCGTACCCGAGGTGCTCGTAGAAACCCATGACGGGCGCGTTCGAGCGGCGGACGAGAAGCTGGAGCTTGGTGTGCCCGTGCGCCCGCGCCCAGTCCTCCGCTGCCGCCATGGCCCTGCTGCCCCAGCCTTCGCCGCGCCGCGCCGGATCGGCGCAGAGGTAATAGACCCAGGCGCGGTGGCCGCCGTCCTCGACCACGACGCTCGCAACCGGGACGCCATCCGCGCAGGCGACCAGAAGCGCCGACTTCGGGTTGGCGCGGATCGCCTCGATGTCCGCGCGCGGCTGGTTCCAGGGCCGCGTCATGCCGGCGCGGTCCCAGAGCGCGATGACCGCGTCGATCTCGTCCTCGCCCAGGGGGCGGAATCCGTGCGTCATCGTGCCCTTCCATACGGCTTTGCGACCTGGCCGGCATCCTGTATTCCGAAGGGGACGGATTCAAGGGGAGGGGCCATGCTCGGCTACATCATCGCGGAGGCCGGAGCCGACCGCTGCCTGGCCGATCTCGCGCGTCGGCTGGATGACGCGGGCATCGCCTTCGCCGGCGCGATCCAGCGCAACACCGCCCGCAGCGACGGCCAGCCCGACGACATGGACCTGCGGGTCATCGGCACCGACCGCGTGATCCGCATCAGCCAGTCGCTCGGCCCCGGCTCCGCCGGCTGCCGGCTCAATGCCGCATCGCTCGAGGAGGCGGCGGGGCTGGTGGCGGCCGCGCTCGACACCGGTGCGCCGAGGGTGCTGCTGCTCAACCGCTTCGGACGGCAGGAGGCCGAGGGCCGCGGCTTCCGCCCGCTGATCGGCCGGGCGCTGGGCGAGGGCGTGGCGGTGCTGACGGCGGTGGGTGCGGAATACGCCGAAGCCTTTCACGCCTTCGCCGGCGATATGGGCGAATGCCTGCCCGCCGATGCCGCGCGGCTGTTCGACTGGTGCCGCGAAGCGGTCGCCGTCACCCCGGACTGATCCCGAACCGGACCCCGGGATGACCGACGTCGAGATTCTGTTCGCCCTTGCGCTGTGGTCCTCGCCCGCGCTCATCGCGCTGGTCTGGGCGCGCCTTTCCGCGGTGGCTTGGTCGAAACGGCTGCTGAAGCGCAGCGGCTGGACATTCCTCGTGGGCTGAGAGGTCTACAGGGGGAACACGCAACACGGGCGGGGCGAGGCAGTGCCTCGCCCTTTCCCGCCCGATCCCGCCGTCCCGACCGCTACCCCGCGATGATCTCGAACCTTTCCACGTCGACCATGCCGCGGTCGGTGATCTTCAGCGCCGGGATCACCGGCAGGGCGAGGAAGGCGAGCTGGAGGAAGGGTTCCTCCAGCACGACGCCAAGGCTTCTCGCGGCGGCGCGCAGCGCGACGAGCCGGTCGCGCACCGTCTCGAACGGATCGAGGCTCATCAGCCCCGCCACCGGCAGGCCGAGTTCCGCCAGCACCTCGCCGCCGCGCGCCACGACGAAGCCGCCCTCGATTTCCGCCATCCGGTTCGCCGCCAGTGCCATGTCGGCGTAGTCGGCACCGACGACGGCGATGTTGTGGTGATCGTGGCAGACGGTGGAGGCGATGGCGCCGGCCCGCATCCCGAATCCCCTCACGAAGCCGGTGGCGATGTTGCCGTTCTTCCCGTGCCGTTCGATCACCGCGATGCGCATCAGGTCGCGTGCCGGGTCGGGGCGCTTGTCGCCGTCCTGCACCGGGATCCCCTCGCGCAGGTGCTCGGTGATGATCTTGCCCTCGAGGATGCCGATCACGTCCGTCTCGGTCCGGTTGGCGCGGGCGCGGAAATCCTCCGGCCGGACCTTCGGCGCCCTGACCGAATGGCGCCCGACCGGCGGGAGCGTCGGGCGCGCGGCAAAGGCGGCGGCGTCGGCCAGCCGTCCGGCGCAGAGGACGAGCCGGGCATGGCAGTCCTCCAGACTGTCGACGGCGACGATGTCGGCGCGCTTGCCCGGCGCGATCTGGCCGCGATCCTTCAGGCCGAAGGCCTCGGCCGCCGAAAGGCTCGCGGCACGGTAGACGGCGAGCGGCGAACATCCCCTGGCGATGAGCGTCCGGATCATGTAGTCGAGATGCCCGTGCTCGGCGATGTCCAGCGGATTGCGGTCGTCGGTGCACAGGCACATGTAGGCCGAGGTCACGTCGGTCAGAACCGGTGCAAGCGCGTTCAGGTCCTTCGACACCGAACCTTCGCGGATCAGGACACGCATCCCCTTCTGGAGTTTCTCGCGCGCCTCGGCGGCGGTCGTCGCCTCGTGCTCGGTGCGGATGCCGGCGGCGATGTAGGCGTTGAGGTCGCGGCCCGTGAGTTGCGGGCAATGGCCGTCGACATGGCCGCCCGCGAAGAGCCTGAGCTTCGCCATGCAGCCCGGATCGCGGTGGATCACGCCGGGGTAGTTCATGAATTCCGCCAGCCCGATGCCCGAGGGATGGCCCATGACCGCTGCCAGGTCTTCCGCGTCGATCCGCGCACCCGCCGTTTCCATGTGCGTCGAGGGCACGCAGGACGAAAGCTGCACGCGCAGGTCCATCAATGTGTGGCGGCTCGCCTCCTGGAACCAGCGGATGCCGTCAAGGCCGATGACATTGGCGATCTCGTGCGGATCGCAGATCGCCGTGGTGATTCCGCGCGGGGTGACGCAGCGGTCGAATTCGAAGGGCGTGACGAGCGAGCTTTCGATGTGCAGGTGCGTGTCGATCAAACCGGGGACGAGCGTCAGGCCCGTCACGTCGATCACCTCGCGCCCCTCGTAGACGGCGCCGATGCCGACGATGGTGTCGCCGGCAATGGCCACGTCGCCCGCGACCAGCGCCCCGGTCACCACATCGAGGACCCTGCCGCCGCGAAGCACGAGATCGGCCGGCGTATCGCCACGGCCTTGCGCGATGCGCGCTTCGAGGTCGGTCATGGGTGTGCTCCCCGGCGGTTCGGACACAGTGTCCCCGAGGGCGCGGCCAAGATCAACGCCCGCTCTTGCAACCCCCGCAGAGATATCTCACGGTCCGGCGCGGAGGATCCATGCGGACCGGAATTGCATTTCTCGTGGCGGGCTATGTCCTGAGCCAGTTCTACCGCGCGTTTCTCGCGGTGCTTGCGCCCACGCTCGGGGCGGAGATCGGCGCGACACCGGCAGACCTCGCGCTGTCGTCGGGGATATGGTTCATCACCTTCGCGCTGATGCAGATGCCGGTGGGCGCAGCACTCGACCGTATCGGCCCGCGGCTCACGGTCTCGACGCTCCTCGGCGTCGGCGGCGGCGGCGGGGCGCTCGTCTTCGCGCTCGCCGAGGGGCCGGGGGCGATCCATCTCGCCATGGCGCTCATCGGCGTCGGCTGTTCGCCGGTGCTCATGGCGTCCTATTACATCTTCGCGCGGATCTATTCGCCCGCCGTTTTCGGCACGCTCGCGGGGGCCATAATCGGTGTGGGCTCGCTTGGGAACATCGCCGGTGCCGCACCCCTTGCGGCCCTCGTCGCCGCGGCGGGCTGGCGGCCGACGCTCCTCGGTCTTGCGGCGGTGACGTTACTCGTCGCGTTCACGCTCGGCCTCTTCGTGCGAGACCCGGACCGGGTTGAGGCGCCCGAGGCGGGCCGGGGCTCTGTGCTTGATCTCCTGCGCATCCCCGGGCTCTGGGCGATCCTCCCGATCATGGCCGTGGCCTATGCGCCGGCGGCGGCGATCCGCGGGCTCTGGGCCGGTCCCTACCTTGCCGAGGTTTTCGGCGCCGACGGCACGACGATCGGCCGGGTGACGCTCCTGATGGCGCTGGCGATGGTCGCCGGGAACTTCGCCTACGGTCCACTGGACCGCCTTTTAGGCACGAAGAAATGGGGGGTCTTCGTGGGCAACGCCGCGGCGGCGCTCTGCCTTGCCGCGCTCGCCCTCTGGCCCGCGTCGGGGATCTGGACGGCGGCGGCGCTTCTTGCCGCGCTCGGGCTTGCGGGGTCTTCCTTCCCGGCGATCATGGCGCACGGGCGGGCTTTCCTGCCGCCACATCTCCTCGGCCGGGGTGTCACGCTCCTCAACATGTTCGGGATCGGCGGGGCCGGCGTGCTGCAGTTCGCCTCAGGCAGGTTACATCGCGCCGCCTCCGTCGGTGCGCCTTCCCCCGAGGCGCCCTTCACGGCGCTTTTCCTCTTCTTCCTTGTGCCGCTTCTTGCCGGTCTCGCGCTCTACCTCTTCAGCCGCGACGCCTGAGGCTGGCAGAGCCTTCGCCCTTCGGCTAACCATCGCGGGGGAAGGAGCGTGCATGTCCCCCGACGGAACCCCGGACCTCCGCGCGATCGAGGTGATCGCGCCGAACCTGAAGCGGCGCCTGTCCGGCGTGACGGCGACGGTGGTGCGGCTCGTGCCGCTGCAGGCGCGGACGATCGGGATTGTCGCGACCGGGCCGGGTCTTCCGCCTCATGTGCCGCATCTGCCCCTTTGGCGGATGTTCGTGATGCCGCGCAACCGGCTGAGGGTCTGGCATGCGCGGCGCAATACGGAGATGGCGCTTGGCCTGGTCCTGCGCGGGCTCTTCCGGCGACGGCTCGCGCTTCTCTTCACCTCCGCCTCGCAGCGCAGGCACACCGGCTACACCCGCTGGCTCATCGCCCGCATGGATGGACTGATCGCCACATCGGCGCGCAGTGCGCGCTACCTCGAACGCCGCGCAGAGGTGATCCACCACGGCATCGACACGGAGGGCTTTTCCCCGCCCGTCGACCGCGCCGCTCTGCGGCGGCGGCTCGGTCTGCCCGAGGTCGACGTGATCCTCGGCTGCTTCGGCCGCATCCGTGCGCAGAAGGGAACCGATGCCTTCGTGGACGCTGCCATCGACCTCTTGCAGGACAGGCCGGGCATGACCGCGCTCGTCATGGGGCGCGCTACCGAGGGGCATGAGGCGTTCCTCGGCGAGTTGAAGGCGCGTGCCGCCGCCGCCGGGCTCGCGGATCGCATCCGCTTCATGCCCGAGGTTCCGGTGCACGACATCGCCGACTGGTATCGCGCGCTCGACCTCTATGTCGCGCCGCAGAGGTGGGAAGGGTTCGGGCTTACCCCGCTCGAAGCCATGGCCTGCGGTGTGCCGGTCGTGGCAACCCGCGTCGGCGCCTTCGAGGAGATCGTGACGGAAGATACGGGCAGCCTCGTCCCGCCCGGCGACGTGCCGGCACTGGCCAGCGCCATCGCGGCCTTGCTCGATGACGCCGCCCGGCGGAACCGGGCCGGCCGGGCGGCGCTGGAGCGAGTGCGGAGCCGCTTCCGCCTCGACGCCGAGGCCGCCGCGCTCGTCGCCGTCTATCGGCGGCTTCTCGCGGGGGAGCGCTGGTGAACCGCGCGGGTTTCCTCCTCGCCCGGACACTGCGGCTGGAGGCGCCGCTCTCACGGCTCTCATGCCCGAAGGCGGAACTTCTCGCGGCACTGGAAGGCAAGCGCGTGGCGCTCGTGGGCAACGCGCGCTCGCTCACCGAACGGGCCGAGGGGGCGGAGATCGACCGGGCCGACATCGTCATCCGCATCAATCGCGCGCCCATGCCCGCCTCGCGCACCCATGGAACACGCACCGACTGGCTCGCGCTCGCCACCTCGATAGGCTCGGTCGACCTTGATCGCCTGAAGCCCCGCCGCCTTCTCTGGATGAGCCACAAGCGCAAGCGCCTGTCCTGGCGGGTCGCGTCCTCGCCGGGATTCTACCTGCATCCCCGGGCGGACTGGCTCGCATTGAAAGCGGCGCTTGGCGCGCCTCCGACCACCGGGCTCATGATGATCGAGCTTCTGGCGGAGAGCGGACTGGCCGAGCTGAGGCTCCACGGCTTCGACTTCTTCGCCTCGCTCTCGCTGACGGGTTCGCGCCGGGCCGACCAGGTGCCGCACGATTTCGCCACCGAGGCGCGCTTCGCGAAGGCACTTGGCGCGCGCGATCCGCGCATCGTGCACGTCGGCGCGCCACGTTCCGGATGAGCTTGTGCACGGGCAACATTTCTGCACCGCAGAATCGGCGCCCCTTTATCTGATCCGCGCAATCGGATAAGGGGCTTCGTCCTGAACTTTAGGAGACCCCAGATGGGCTACAAGGTCGTTGTCGCCGGCGCCACGGGGAACGTGGGTCGCGAAATGCTGAACATCCTCGCCGAGAGGGAGTTCCCCGTCGACGAGATCGTGGCACTTGCCTCGCGCAGGTCGCTCGGCACCGAGGTTTCGTTCGGCGACAAGACCCTGAAGACCAAGGACCTCGACGCGTTCGACTTCAGGGGCTGGGACATCGCGCTTTTCGCCGTGGGCTCGGAGGCGACGAGGATCTACGCGCCAAAGGCCGCGGCCGCGGGCTGTGTCGTGATCGACAACTCCTCGCTCTACCGCTACGACCCGGAAATCCCGCTGGTGGTTCCCGAGGTGAACCCCGAGGCGGTTGAGAAGTACAAGGCCCGGAACATCATCGCCAACCCCAACTGCTCCACCGCGCAGATGGTGGTGGCCCTGAAGCCCCTGCATGACCGTGCCAAGATCAAGCGCGTCGTGGTCTCGACGTACCAGTCGGTTTCGGGCGCGGGCAAGGCCGGAATCGACGAACTCTGGGACCAGACGAAGTCGATCTACAACCCGGTCTCGGAAGTGCCGCCGAAGAAGTTCACCAAGCAGATCGCCTTCAACGTGATCCCGCACATCGACGTCTTCATGGAGGACGGTTCCACCAAGGAAGAGTGGAAGATGGTGGCCGAGACCAAGAAGATCCTCGACCCCAAGGTGAAGGTCACCGCGACCTGTGTCCGCGTGCCGGTCTTCGTCGGCCACTCCGAGGCGATCAACATCGAGTTCGAGGAGTTCCTCGACGAGGACGAGGCGCGCGACATCCTGCGCGAGGCGCCGGGCGTGATGGTCGTCGACAAGCGCGAGCCGGGCGGCTACGTCACTCCGATCGAGTGCGTCGGCGACTATGCGACCTTCGTCAGCCGCATCCGTCAGGATTCAACCATCGAGAACGGCCTGAACCTCTGGTGCGTCTCCGACAACCTGCGGAAGGGCGCCGCGCTGAACGCCGTTCAGATCGCCGAAGTGCTCGGCAACCGCTGCCTGAAGAAGGGGTGAGCGGGAAAAGAAAACGGTCCGGTGGACCGTTTTCCCCGCGAACGCCCGGAGCGCGAGCGGAGGGCCGGGAGAGGCGGGAAAAGAAAACGGTCCGGTGGACCGTTTTCCCCGCGAACGCCCGGAGCGCGAGCGGAGGGCCGGGAGAGGCGGGAAAAGAAAACGGTCCGGTGGACCGTTTTCCCCGCGAACGCCCGGAGCGCGAGCGGAGGGCCGGGAGAGGCGGGAAAAGAAAACGGTCCGGTGGACCGTTTTCCCCGCGAACGCCCGGAGCGCGAGCGGAGGGCCGGGAGCGGCCTCGCCGGCTTCGACGTCGGGGCGCCTCGAGGGGCGCCCTTTTCGCTGGACAACCGGGTGAAGGCCCCTAGGGTCTGACCACCTTCCGGTGCCTGCCTCGGCAGGAGAATCGGGAATGCGGTGCAATCCCGCAACGTGCCCAACGCTGTAAGGGGGACTGCCGGACGAAAGCCACTGGCCCGAGGGCCGGGAAGGCGTCCGGGCAGGGCGATCCCTAGTCAGAAGACCGGCCGGGAGGGATGGCGCGGGCCGCATGGACAGCGGCCGGCGCGGGACCATCCAAGGGGACTCCGATGGCCGATCCGACCTGCGCGCTTGCCGCGCCCGATGCCTTTGACACCGCGACCCGCGAAGCGGTCTACCGCACCATCCTCACCCGCCGCGACACCCGCGGCGACTTCCTGCCCGACCCGGTGGCGCCCGAACGGCTCAGCCGGGTGCTGCTGGCGGCGCATCACGCGCCCTCGGTCGGCTTCATGCAGCCCTGGGATTTTCTCCTGCTGCGCGACCCGGGCACCCGCCGGCAGGTGCATGACCTGTTCGCGAAGGCGAATGCTGAGGCGGCGCTGATGTTCGAGGCCGAGCGGCGCGAGACCTATCGGGGGCTGAAGCTCGAAGGCATCCTCGAGGCGCCGCTCAACATCTGCGTGACCTGCGACCGCGGCCGCGCCGGGCCGGTGGTGATCGGGCGCACGCACATCCCGATGATGGACCTCTTCTCGTCGGTCTGCGCGGTGCAGAACCTCTGGCTCGCGGCCCGGGCCGAGGGGCTGGGAGTGGGCTGGGTTTCCATTCTCGACAACGCCGCGCTCGCCGCGGCGCTCGGCCTGCCCAAGGGGGTCGTGCCAGTCGCCTATCTCTGCCTCGGGCATGTGCGCGGCTTCCACCGCCGCCCCGAGCTCGAAGCGGCCGGCTGGCGACGGCGGCTGCCGATCATCGATCACGTCCACCACGACCGCTGGGGCAATGCCGGCGCGGATATGCACCTGGCCGAACGGCTCGACACGGATCAGGCCGCGATCGAGACGGGGCGGTTTCTGGTCGAACGGCTCGACTGACCTCGCGGGCGGCGGGCGGGCTTTACAACGCCGCCCGCCGCGGCGACTGTTGTCGCGCGGCAGGAAGGGAGCCGAGATGGATATCACGACGGCGGTCATCACCTGTTTCTCGAAATACGCGACCTTCTCGGGACGCTCCCGAAGGGCGGAATTCTGGTGGTTCGCGCTCTTCAACCTCGGGGTGATGCTGATCCTCGCGGTGATCGACGCAAGCGCGGGCGGCCCGCACCGCTGGATGATGGGCGGGGAGGGGCCGAGCCCGGTCGGCACGCTCTACTGGCTGGTGGTCTTCCTGCCGTCGCTTGCCGTCACCGTGCGGCGGTTGCATGACACCGACCGCATCGGCTGGTGGGTGCTACTGCAGTTCCTCCCCGTGATCGGCCCCCTGATCCTCATCTGGTTCCTCGCCACGCCCGGAACACCGGGGCCCAACCGCTTCGGACCCGATCCGCTCGGCCTGCCGCCAGGCGGGCCGGACGGGTTCACGCCCTCGTCGCTTCCGAAGGTGCCGCGGCGCTGAGGCTCAGTAGCTGTATTCACCGTAGATGCGGCTGAGGTCGCCCGCCCATTCGCCGTGATACTTCTCCAGAAGCTCGTCGGCCGGGACCTTGCCCGTCTCGATGCTTTCCTGCAGCGCGTTGAGGAAATGCGTCTCGTCGGGGACGAGCCCGCCGACACCGGGCCGGGCGCGCGCCTTCAGCCCGGCCTCGGATATCCTCACCGCCTCGCGGGCGATGTCGAGCAGGCGGATGCCCTTCGCCTCGCCCTGAAGGGCATGGACCGAAGCCGCGGCGCGCAGACCGTCGCGCGTTTCGGCGTCCCAGCCCTTGGCGAGATCCCAGGCGGCATCGAGCGCGGTCTGGTCGTAGAGAAGCCCGACCCAGAACGCCGGCAGCGCGCAGAGCCGCCGCCAGGGCCCGCCGTCGGCGCCGCGTGTCTCCATGTATTTCTTGATCCGTGCCTCGGGGAAGATCGTCGTCAGATGGTCGGCCCAGTCGGAAAGCGTGGGCTTTTCCCCCGGCAGCGCCGGCAATTCGCCCTTGAGGAAGTCGCGGAAGGACTGGCCGAGCGCGTTGATGTACCTCCCGTCGCGGTAGACGAAGTACATCGGCACGTCGAGTGCGTAGTCGACATAGCGCTCGAACCCCATGCCGTCCTCGAACACGAAGGGCAGCATCCCCGTCCGCGCCGGATCGAGGTTCTGCCAGATGTGGCTGCGCCAGCTCTTGCGGCCATTGGGCTTGCCGTCGAGGAAGGGCGAATTCGCGAAAAGCGCGGTGGCAACCGGCTGCAAGGCCAGCGCCACGCGGAACTTCTTCACCATGTCGGCTTCCGAGGCGAAGTCGAGGTTCACCTGTACGGTGCAGGTGCGGTACATCATCGTCTTTCCCATGGTGCCGACGCGGTCCATGTAGTCGGTCATCAGCCGATAGCGCCCCTTGGGCATCATCGGCATCTCCTCCTGCCGCCAGATCGGCGCGGCACCGAGCCCGATGAACCGTGCGCCGATTCCGTCGGCCACCGTCTGCACCTCGCGCAGGTGCTCGTTCACCTCGTCACAGGTCTGGTGGATCGTCTCCACCGGTGCGCCCGAAAGCTCCAGTTGCCCCCCGGGCTCCAGGCTCACGTTGGCGCCGTTCTGGCTGAGCCCGATGATGTTGCCCTGTTCGAGCACCGGCTGCCAGCCGTAGCGCTCCGCCAGCCCTTCGAGCATCGCCTTGATCGAGCGCGGGCCGTCGTAGGGCAGGGGCTTCAGGCTGTCCTTGCAGTAGCCGAACTTCTCGTGCTCGGTGCCGATGCGCCAGTCCGCCTTCGGCTTGCAGCCCGCCGCGAGATAGTCCGCGAGGTCCTCGAACCTCTCGATCGGGCCGCCGCCCTGTTGTGGAATGGACATGGGATCGCCTCGACCGGTTTCTGCGCAACGGAGCGAAAGACCTGAAGCGCCCTCGCCGTCAAGTCAAGACTGCGGACCGGACGCGCGCCATGACTTTTCGTGATTGCTCACACCCGCGACAGCCGCGCCTGAGGTCGGGTCCAGAGCGGCAGTGTCGGCTGGCCATGATCGAGTGCCGCGACAAGGGCGGACATGTCGATGCCCGGCAGGGCCGCGAAGGCATCGTAGAGCCGGTCTGCCCCGGCCGCATCGACCGGAATCAGGAGGACTTGGCCGTCGCCGGTCCGGAGCCGCCAGGCACGGGCGCCGTAGTGCTCGGCAAGGCACAGTTCGGCGAGGTCCGCGAGCGCCACGAATCCGCCGAAGGTCGGGCCGAAGTAGCCGACCTGGCCCTCGTCAACCTCGACGAAGCCTGGCGCGTCGATACCGCGCAGGAAGCGGATACGGCGGAGTGCGATGAGGCCCCAGCCCGCCGCGAGGGCAACGATCGCCAGCCCCAGCGGCAGAAGCACATATCCGCCGCCGGACAACGTCCAGAGACCGAATGCAGCCAGAGCCGCCGCCGCGATCACCTCGCGCCAGCGCCGCGCCAACGCGCCGACCTCGGGACGAATCATGCCCGCGTCCAGTCGCCGAGATGCGCCTGCCAGAGCGCCAGGAGCGCCACGGCGGCCGTCTCCGCCCTCAGGATCCGGGGGCCGAGCGCGACGGGCGTCACGAACGGGCGCGTCCGTAGCCCTTCCCGCTCCGCCGGCGAAAAGCCGCCCTCCGGGCCGATGAGAATGGCCGAAGGGCCGGGCGCGAGCGAGGCGAGGACCTCGCGCGGCGACCCGATGCCGGCCGCACCCTCGTCGGCCCAGAGAAGCCGTCGCCCCTCGTCCCAGCGCGCGAGCACACGCGCAAGCGGCGCAGGCTCTGCCACCGCGGGCAGCGACAGCGCCCCGCACTGTTCGGCAGCCTCGCGGACATGCGCCTCCGCCTTGTCGCAGCGGAACCTTTCCGCGTTGGTGTAGTCGGTGGTCACCGGCACCAGCCGCGCCACGCCCAACTCAACCGCCTTCTCGACGATGAATTCCGTGCGCGCCTTCTTCACCGGGGCGAAGAGAAGCCAGAGGTCGGGCGGCCCGGCTTGCGCGCGGGTGCGTTCGAGGCAGCGGAGCGTGCCTTTCCGCTTGCCCGCCTCGATAACCTCTGCAAGCCATTCGCCGTCACGGCCGTTGAAGACCCGGGCCGGCGATCCCAATCCCTCCCGCATCACGCCGAAAAGGTAGTGCGCCTGCGCTTCCGTCAGGGCAACGGATTGCCCCGGCGCGAGTGGCTGGTCTACACAGAGCCTGATCTTCGCCTGAACCATGAGCCGGAACTTATGAGCGCGCCCGACGAAACGCCAGAGCCCGAGGGCGCCGTTGCCGGAACGGTCGCCGACGCGGTGCGCGGCAACTGGGTGGACCGCCTCGCCCCCGGCTTCGCGCGGCCCTACCTCCGGCTGAGCCGCGCCGACCGGCCGATCGGGACCTGGCTTCTGCTCATCCCCTGCTGGTGGGGCGTTGCGCTGGCCGCCGCGCAGGACGGCTGGCGACTCTGGGACGCCTGGATCTGGCTCGGCTGCGCGCTGGGGGCCTGGCTTATGCGCGGCGCGGGCTGCACCTGGAACGACATCACCGACCGCGACTTCGACGCCGCCGTGGCGCGCACGCGGTCGCGGCCGATCCCGTCGGGCCAGGTCAGCGTCCGGCAGGCGGTGATCTGGATGGCGGCGCAGATGGCGGCCGCCGGGCTGGTCCTGCTGTCCTTTAACGGGCTTGCCGTCTTGCTCGGGCTCTCCTCGCTCGGCCTCGTGGCAATCTACCCCTTTGCCAAGCGCTTCACCTGGTGGCCGCAGCTTTTCCTGGGGCTTGCGTTCAACTGGGGCGCCATCCTTGCTTATGCCGCCCATTCCGGGCGGGTGGACTTGGCGGCGGTGCTTCTTTACGCCGCCGGCATCGCCTGGACGCTCTTCTACGACACGATCTACGCCCATCAGGACAAGGAAGACGACGTGCTGATCGGCGTGAAGTCCACGGCGCGGCTCTTTGGTGCGGCGACGGGCAAGTGGCTCGCCCGCTTCCTTGTGGCGACCGTCGGCCTGATGACGCTGGCCGTGCTCGTGGCGCTCCTGCCGGCAGCGGGTCCGTTGAAGCTCGGCCTCGCGCTCTTGGCGCCCTGGGCCATGGGCTGGCATCTTCTCTGGCAGATGAACCGGCTCGACATCGACGATCCGGCAAACTGCCTCAGGCTCTTCCGCGCGAACCGCGACACCGGGCTTGTCGCTGCGCTGTTTCTTGCCGCCGCCGCCTTCCTCTGATTGATCCGGCCCGCCCGCCCCCTTATTCAAGGGCGGTCCGCCCACTGCCAAGGCGCGCTTCCCCATGCGTTTTCCTCTGCCGCTGCCCCGCACCCTGAGCTTTCCCACGAACCTGCCCGTGCGGCTGATACTTCCCGGCTTCCTTCTGCTGGCTGCATTTCTCAGCCTTCTGGCCGCGACCGTCGCGGCGGGCTTCGTGGAGCGTCGGTCGGCCGAGGGCGTGACCGGGGCGCTCGCCGCCGTTGGGCAGGACTGGGTCGAGGTCCTGGCCGACGGGCTCCAGATCACGCTTGCCGGCACCGCGCCCTCCGAGGCGGAGCGATTCCGGGCGTTGACGGCCGCGGGTACCGTGGTGGACCCGGATCGCGTGATCGACACGATGGACGTGGCCGATCCTGCCGCACTCAAGGCGCCGGACTTCACCGTCGAGATCCTGCGCAATGGCGACGGCGTCTCTCTCATCGGACTGGTTCCTTCCGCGACTGACCGCGAAGGACTGGCGGTGAAACTCGGCGAGGCCGCGGGCGACGGCACGGTGACGGACATGCTGGAGGCGGCCGACCATCCGGTGCCCAAAGGATGGGCGGCAGCGCTCGATTTCGGGATCGAGGCGCTGGCCACGCTGCCGCGCTCGAAGGTCTCGATCTTCGCGGATCGCGTGGCGATCACCGCGATTTCCGACAGCGCGGCGGAAAAGGCGCGACTGGAGGCCGACCTCAGCCGCCGTGCGCCCAAGGGCATCAGGCTCATGCTCGACATCTCGGCGCCGCGGCCGGTGATCACCCCCTTCACGCTGCGATTCCTGATCGACGAGAACGGCGCACGTTTCGACGCCTGCTCGGCCGACAGCGAGAAGGCGCGCGACCGGATCATCGCCGCGGCCAACGCGGCAGGTGCCACCCGCAAGATCGCCTGCACCATCGGGCTTGGTGTGCCAACACCCGCCTGGGCCGACGCGGTCACCATGGCACTGGCCGCGATGAAGGAGCTTGGCGCCGGGTCGGTCACCTTCTCGGATGCCGACATTTCGCTGGTGGCCGCCGAGACGGTGTCCCAGGACGCCTTTGACCGCGTAGTGGGCGAACTCGAATCGAACCTGCCCGAGGTCTTTTCTCTCCACGCCGTGCTTACGCCCAGACCGACGGAGGAGTCGGCGGCGTCGGTGGTGCCCGAGTTTGTCGCGACGCTTTCGTCCGAAGGCAAGCTCGAGATGCGGGGCAGGCTCGGCGACGCGCTCTCGCGCGATGCCGTGGACAGCTTCGCCCGGGCGCGCTTCGGCTCCGCCTCCGTCCATGCCGCGACGCGCCTCGCCCCGGACATGCCCGCCGGCTGGACGGTCCGGGTCCTTGCGACCCTCGAGGCGCTTGCGGAACTCGACAACGGCACCGCGCAGGTACGCCCCGAGATCATCAGGGTATCCGGCGTGACCGGCTCTTCCATCGCATCCGACAACGTCGCGCGGATCCTGTCGAGCCGCCTGGGCGAAGGGCTGAACTTCAAGCTCGACATCCGCTATGACGCGAAGCTCGACCCGCTTCTCGGGCTGCCCACGGACGAGGAGTGCGTGGACGGGATCAACGCGATCCTCGCCGAACACAAGATCAACTTCGAGCCTGGCTCCGCCCAGATTGCCCGCGATGCGGCCGGGACGCTCGACAAGATTGCCGAACAGATGAAGCAATGCGCTGACTTTCCGATGGAGGTCGGGGGCCACACCGACGCCCAGGGCCGGGAAGAGATGAACCTCGAGCTCAGCCAGAAGCGGGCCGAGGCCGTCGTCGCCGCGCTGATGGAGCGTCGGGTCCTGACCGGAAACCTCACCGCCACGGGCTTTGGCGAGACCGTGCCCATCGGTGAGAACGAGACCGAGGCGGGCCGGGAGGCCAACCGCCGGATCGAGTTCCGTCTGATCAAGCCCGCAGCCACGGCTGCGACGGAAGGCCAGGCAGAGGACGGGGTACCTGTCGTCGTCAACACGCCGGCCGATGACACGGCAAAGCCGAAACCGCGGCCGGACCGTTGACGCGCCCGGGCGGGGCTTGACCGGCAGGAAACGAACAGCCAAAGCAGGGCCATGAACAGAACCGAACTCATCATCGCCACGGCGATCATCCTCTTCGTGGCCTTCGGGCTAGGTTGGTTCGCCTGCTGGTTCGTCCATCGCCTCAGCCGGGTCACGAAGGCCGAGATCGACGACCTGGAAAAGATGGCGCGCGACCTGCACGAGGCCGAGGAAACCCGCGATGCCGCGATCACCTTCCTCGAAAGCCGCGAGGCGGAACTGACCAACCGGCTCAACCAGTCGCAGGCGGAACTGCGGGCGGCGATGGACGGCCTGCGTGACGCCAGGGCCGAGGCCGAGGAACTGCGCGCCTACATCGAGCGGATGCACGCCGGCTGACCGGTCCTGCCTACCACCGCGTCAGCGCTTCCTCATCCTCCTCGGTCGCGGCGACCCATGTCGCGCCATCGGCGCCGATTTCCTTCTTCCAGAAGGGCGCGCGGGACTTCAGGTAGTCCATCAGGAATTCCGCCGCCTCGAAGGCCGCGACCCGATGGCGCGCGGCCGTCGCCACCATCATGATCGCCTCGCCGGGTGCGAGCGGGCCGTAGCGGTGAATGACCAGAAGTTCGGCCAGGCTCCACCGCACATGCGCCTCCTCCGCGATTGCCGCGATCGCCTTCTCGGTCATCCCGGGATAGTGCTCGATCTCCATCCGCGCCAGTTGCCCGCTGTCGTCGCGGACGATGCCGAGAAATGTGACGACCGCGCCCACGCCGCGCCCACCGGCGCCGAAGCCGGCGCATTCCGCGCCGTAGTCGAAGGGTTCCGCCTGGACACGGACCCGGACCGCCATGGCTCAGCCCCCAGTCATCGGCGGGAAGAAGGCGACCTCGCGCACGCCGGCAAGCGGCGCGGAGAAATCGGCAAGCTGCTGGTCGAGTGCCACCCGCAAGCTTCGCAGGTCGGCGAAGGCGGCGGCATAGCGGTCTTCGCGGGACCTCAGTTCCGCGACGAGATCGGCCACGGTCGCGGCCGATGTATCGACCCGCTCGCGCGGCAGGCCGATGCGCTCGCGCACCCAGGCGAAGTAGAGCACGTCGATCATCGTTCGTCCTTCAGAAACGGCAGGGCCTTGCGGAAGTATTCCCACCCCGTGAGGAATGTGAGAACGGCCGCGATCCAGATCAAGCCGAGCCCGACGAAGGTGGCATAGGAAGAACAGCCACGCACCCCGCATGAGCGGATCGGGTCGGCGAGCCCGGCCGTGACAAGGTCGGCATATTCCTCGGGGGTTAGGCCGCGCCGCGCGATGCCTTCGAGATGTTCGAGCCCGGTGCCGAGGAAGAGAATGGCTATGGCGATCATCTGCGCCGTGGTCTTCCACTTTGCAAGGTTCGTGACCTTCAGAGAGCCCGCCGTGGCGCCGAGGTACTCCCTCAGTCCCGAGACGAAGACCTCACGGAAGAGGATCAGCGTCGCTGGCAGGATCAGCCAGGGGTTCATCCCCGAGTAGCCGGTCAGCACCATGATCGCGATCACCACCATCGCCTTGTCGGCGATCGGATCGAGCATGGCGCCGAACTTCGATTCCTGCTTCCAGAGCCGTGCGAGATAGCCGTCGAAATAATCGGTGATGGCGGCGGAGACGAAGAGGACGAGCGCGAACCAGTCTGCCCAGGGCCGGTGAAAATAAAGGAACATCACCGCGACACCGGGTGCGGCGAGCAGGCGGAGGACCGTCAGCGTGTTCGGGATCGTCCATCTCATGGCGGCACCCTAGCGACTGGCGGCGGCAACTGGAAGAGGCGTGACCCGCCGCTCAGTCCGCCGCCGCGAGCGCCCTGTCGAGGGCGGGCCAGAGCTCGTCCAGCGGTTCGCAGCCGATGGCGAGGCGCACGAAGCCGGGGGCCACCGCATCGCCCCAGCGGTCGCGGCGTTCGGCCGAACTGTGGACGCCACCGAAAGAGGTGGCGGGCCGGAGGAAGGGGCAGGCGGCGATGAAGGCCTCGGCGGCCGCGCCCGAGGCGAGCGTCAGCCCGACGAGGAACCCCGACCGTTGCATCTGTCGCGCGGCGAGGTTGTGGGCCGGGTCGCCCGGCAGGCCGGGGTAGCGAATTGCCTTCACCGACGGATGCACGGCGAGCCGTTCGGCGACCGTGCCCGCAGTCCGGCACATTCGGTCGAAGCGCAACTCCAGTGTCTCCAGGCTGCGGTGCAGGAGCCAGGCCTCGAACGGGCCGGGGATGGTGCCGGAAATCTTGCGCCAGTCCCTCAGCGCCGCGATCAGGCCGGCATCTCGGGCGGCCACATGGCCCATCAGAAGGTCGGAATGGCCCCCCGGCGCCTTGGTGTCGGAGGCCAGGACAATATCGGCCCCAAGGTTCAGCGGACGCTGGCCGAAGGGCGTCATGGTGGTATTGTCCACGATGGTGAGGCCGCCCGACGACCGCACCTGGCCGGCCACCTCGGCGATGTCGCAGAGATCCAGGCCCGGATTCGAGGGACTCTCCACGAAGACGAGGCGATAGCCCTCGAAGCCGCCCTCGGCGAAGGCCGCGGTCGGGCGCCGGTCGAATGTCACGCCGAGCTTGGCGAGGATGCGGTCGGCCAGGAGCCGCGTCGTGTAATAGCCGTCCGATGGCAGCAGCACCCGGTCCCCGGCGGAGAGGAGGGCAAGGAACGGCGCGGTGATCGCGGCCATGCCGGAGGGGAACAGCACCGCCTCGGCCCCCTCGAGATGGCCGAGCATCTTCTCGCAGGCCTCCCATGTCGGGTTGTCCGAGCGCCCGTAGCTCGCGTATCCCGCCGGATCGCCCGGCAAGTGGTACATCGAGGCGAGCGTCAGGGGCAGCGCGATCGGTTCGCCCTTTTCGAGCGCGCGGCCGCGCAGGTGGAGAAGCTCGGCGGGCGAGGCGCGATTATCTTCGGTCATGGTGGAGGCTCCTGGCGGCGGCGTCCGCTTCCCGCATGGCAGCCTAGTGGCGGGGGCGTCAAACGGAAAGGGGGGACAGGTTCGCCGGTGCGTCAGAGGGTGCCGGTTCCCTGCCGCGCCGCAAGGGCGCGGCGAACGCCCTCGACGAAGCGGGCGGTGTCGGCGGGGTTGACGTATTCCACCGCTTCGGCCCCATCCTTCACTGGATCCCAGGCCGGGTCGAGCGCGAGCGCAGCGTCGATGTGGCGGGCGGCCTCGTCCGTGCGGCCGGCCAATGCGTACGCCGCGGCGAGCCGGGTCTCGCGCATCGGGCCGCGCGGCGCGAGCCTGAGAAGACTCTCGATCGAAAGGCCGTAATCCCCGGCCGTGAAGGCTGCGACCGCGAGATCGAGGAAATACCACATCGGGTGGAACGGGTTCAGCTCGATGGCCCGGCGGCAAAGCTCCAGCGCCTCCAGCCCGCGGCCCTGGTTCGAGAGCATGTAGCTCAACGCGGCCATCGTGTCCGTGTCGTAGGGATTCAGTTCCAGCGCATGCCGGGCATGGAACTCGGCCGCGCCGGTTTCGCGGCGGAACTGGTGGACGAGGCCGAGCATCCGATGGCAGCGCGCCTCTTCCGGCGCGAGCGCCACGGCGCGGGACGCATTGACCAGCGCGCGGTCCAGTACCTCTTTCGGTGCAGAGCCATAGCCTGCGGCGATGACCTCTGCGAGCGCGAGATAGCCGAGCGCGATGGCGAAATCCGGGTCGATCTTCAGGGCCTCGCGCAGGTGATCGCAGGCGGCTTCGTTCACACCCGGCCCGACATCTCTGAGATACCGCCGCGCGGTGACGAAGTGGCGGAAGGCCTGGATGTCTGCCGGCCGGCCCGAGAGCGGCGCATCCATCGCCGATTCCTCGGCTGTCGCGGCAACGCGCTGGATGATCCGGCGGGGCAGCGTATTCTCCAGGGTCAGCACCTCTGTCTCGTCGAGCGTGAAGGTTTCCCCCCAGATCTGCCGCATTCCGGACGTTTCGGTGAGGTAGACCGAGATGCGGTAGCGGTCGCCCGCCCGGCGCACGCGGCCGCGCACCACATAGTCGGCGTGAACCTCACGCGGCCCGTCCGGAGATAGGCCGAGGGCGGAATAGGGCGAGATCACCGCCAGCGTCCGATAGCGGGCGAGGCCGTAGGTCACTTCCTCGGCAATGTCGCGGAACAACCGGTCGTCCCCGTCGTCGCCATCCACGCCGAACGGAAGGACCGCGAGACGCAATTCCCGAACCCCCGATCCCGTCGAGGATGGCGACGCCGGGACGGTGCGGGCGATATCGAGCATGTAGCCGCGACGCGGAAAGGTCCGAACGATGTGCCGGGTCTCGGGTCCCAGCACGCGGCGCAGGTCCTTGATGGTTTGTGTCAGGGTGTCATCGCTGACGAAGACGCCGGGCCAGACGGCGGCCATCAGGCTTTCCTTCTGCACGACCGCGCCGCGATGTGCGGCCAGTTGGGTCAGCAGGGCATAGGTCTTGGCGCGGATTTCGACGGGCACGCCATCGTGTTCCAGCGTTCCACGCGCCGGATCAAGGCTGAACCCGGCAAAATGGATCGTCCCCGTCTCCTCCTGCACACCCGGCATCCGACACCGCTGCGACCTTGCGATGCCTCATCGGAAGCCTGCGCAGCCAGGCTGTCAACGCCCTTTTGGCCATGTCACGACCCGCGCGCGAGAGTGCCGGCAGCAGCGGCGGATAGTCGGCCTGAAGAATGCGCGGATCGTCCGCGTCAAGGATCGCAAGGTAGTCGGGATGCGCCCCGATCGACATGCCGTCTGCGATCAGATGGGCCAGTTCCGCACGGCGGGCCCGGGCCTCGGTCCGCGTTTCCCAATCCGCCTCGGGCGTCCAGTGGTTCTCCTTTTCACTGACCGTGGGGTGACGATGACGCAGCATGACGGGCCTCCTGGGCAATCCGGTGCAGGCCCAGAGGGTAGGCCTGATCGCAGATGGCGTCCGGTCGGCTGGCTGAAATCTTTCTGAAATCGTGCGGTTCAGTTGCCCGCGCGGAAGCAGTCGCGGAGCGTCTTCGCCATCGGTTCGGAAATCGCGTTCACGGCCGCAAGGCTGTCCACTCCGGCGCGCGTGACGGCCTTGGGCGAACCGAAACGCTGCGGCAGTGCCCTTTCGGGCGGGGGGCTTTGTCTCCGGACGGAGAGCCTGGCGGCGGCGAGGACCCGCGCGAAGAGGGTTACGCTCAGCGAAGGAAGAACAGGATGGTCATGATCGCCCCGACGGCGGTCACGAAATGGCGCAAAAGATCGGTCCTTGCGATGCGCCGGCTTTGACGCGCGCCGACATAGCCGCCCAGCGCCGCGCTCGCCGCCATGACCAGCGCCTGTTCCCAGGCGATCAGGCCGGCCGCGACGAAGGCAAGCGCGGACAGCAGCGACAGGACCGCCGACAGGACGTTCTTCAGTCCGTTCATGCCGTGCAGGTTGGCATAGCCGATGAGGCCGAAGGCCGCGAGTAGCATGATCCCGAGCCCGCCGTTGAAGTATCCGCCATAGACCGATACGGCGAGGATCGCGAGCGCCGATGGCAGGGGACCCGCGGCATGGCCGCCCTGCCGCCGCAGGAGCCGGATCAGGCGAGGTCCGGCCGCGAACAGCACCGTCGCGAGAAGCAGGAGCCAGGGCACGATCCACAGGAACGTATCCCCCGGCGTCACGATCAGCAGCAGCGCGCCGAGAATGGCGCCGACTGCGGAGATCGCGATGATCGCGCGCAGTCCGAGGCTGCCTTCGGGCTCCATGTCGTTCCTGAAGGCCCAGGCGCTGCTCAGATAGCCCGGCAGCGCGGTCAGTGTCGCGGTGGCATTGGCGCTGACCGGCGGTATGCCGACATGGATGAGTGCGGGCAGGGTCAGGAACGTCCCGCCGCCGGCGACGGCGTTCAGCACACCCGCCGCGAATCCGGCACCGGCCAGCAAGAGAATCTCGAACATCCGCGCCCCTTCCGTCTTCTGAAGTGGCATCTTCTTGCACGCTGGCATATTGGTCTGCAAATTGGTCTGGAAAGAGAGGCCGATGACGCGGCTGAGCTTCAAGACGACCGAATCCCGGCTGCGCCGCCTTCTCGCCGAGCTTGCCCCCGACGCGGGCGACCGGCTGCCCGCCGAACGCATGCTCGCGATGCGCCTGGGATGCAGCCGCGAGACCCTGCGCAAGGGGCTTTCCACGCTGGAGCGCGAGGGCGAGATCTGGCGGCATGTCGGCCAGGGCACCTTTCGCGGCGCGCGACCGCGGCACCTGCCGGTCAGGGACATGCTCCTGGTCGAAGGGGCGACGCCGCCCGACCTGATGCGGGCGCGCATCCTTCTCGAACCGCAGGTCGCCGCCGAAGCGGCGCGCCGCGCCGATGCGCCGGACATCGCCCATCTGCGCGGCAGGCTTGCCGCCGGACGCCGGGCGCCCGACCTCGCGGCCTGCGAGCAGGCGGATGACGCCTTTCACCGGGCGGTCGCGGAGGTGTCGCGCAACCCGGTGCTGATCGGCCTGCTGACCTACCTGTCCGGCGCGCGCCGCCGCGCCGCCTGGCAGCGGGAATGGCACCGCACCTATCGCAGGACCGGCGCCGGCGAGTTCCGCACGATCCACAGCGACCAGCACCGGGATATCGTGGACCGCATCGCCGCCGCCGACGCCGCCGGGGCGGCCGAACGGATGGCCGTCCATCTGAAGGCGATCGAAGCCGCCATGTCGGGCGCGGGTGGATGATCTTGGCGTGTCCTCACCCGCCCGCGTGGAAGTAGTCGTAGACCGTCTGCGCCATCGTCGCCGAAATCCCGTCCACGGCCTTGAGGTCTTCGAGCCCGGCGCGGCTTACCGCCTTGGCCGACCCGAAATGCTGGAGGAGCGCCCGCTTGCGCGCCGCGCCGATGCCGGGTACCTCGTCGAGCGGGGTGGCGCCGATGGACTTGGCGCGCTTCGCCCGGTGCGCGCCGATGGCCCAGCGATGGGCCTCGTCCCTCAGGCGCTGGATGAAGTAGAGGACCGGGGAGTTGTGCGGGAGCGCGAAAGGGGGCTTGCCGGGGCGGTGGAATTCCTCCTTGCCGGCATCGCGGTCGACGCCCTTGGCGACGCCGATCATCGGCACATCCTCGACCCCCAGTTCCTCCATGATCCCGTTCACCGCCGAGACCTGCCCGGCGCCGCCGTCGATCAGCAGGAGGTCGGGCCAGGCTTCGCTTTCGCGGTCGGGATCCTCTTTCAGCAGTCTCTGGAAGCGACGGGTCAGCACCTCCTTCATCATGCCGAAATCGTCGCCGGGGGTGAGGTCCGCACCCCTGATGTTGAACTTGCGGTACTGGCTTTTGACGAAGCCCTCGGGCCCGGCGACGATCATCCCGCCGACGGCATGGGTGCCCATGATGTGCGAGTTGTCGTAGACCTCGATCCGCCGAGGCGGCGCGTCGAGATCAAACGCCTCGGCAAGCCCTTCGAGAAGCTTCGACTGGGCAGCACTTTCGCTCATCTTCCGGCCAAGGCTTTCGCGGGCGTTGCGGGCGGCGTTCTCGACCAGTTCCGCCTTCTCGCCCCGTCGCGGGACGGCGATCTCCACCTTGCGGCCGGCGCGGTCGGACAGAAGCTCGGTCATCAGGTCGGCATCCTCGATCAGGTGCGACAGGAGGATGAGGCGCGGCGGCGCCTTGTCGGCGTAGAACTGGCCGAGGAAGGCTTCGAGCACTTCCGGCGCCTCGGCCCCGGCGCCGGTCTTGGGGTAGAAGTCGCGGTTGCCCCAGCTCTGGTTGGCCCGGATGAAGAACACCTGCACGCAGGCCTGTCCGCCCTCCATGTGGAGCGCGACGACATCCGCCTCGGCCACGCCGCGAGGATTGATGCCCTGGACCTGCTGGACCTGGGTCAGCGCCTTGATCCGGTCGCGCAAGGCCGCGGCGCGTTCGAACTCCATCGCCTCCGAGGCGGCGGCCATGTCCTCGGCAAGCCTGGCCTGCACCTGCGTGGACTTGCCTTGCAGGAAGCGTTCGGCATCGGCGACGAGCGTGCCGTAATCCGCTTCGCTCACATGGCCTACACAGGGCGCGCTGCACCGCTTGATCTGGTAGAGCAGGCAAGGCCGCGTGCGGCTGGCGAACATGGCGTCGGAGCAGTTGCGGAGCAGAAACACCTTCTGCAACTGGTTCAGCGTCCGGTTCACCGCCCCGGCGCTGGCGAAGGGGCCGTAATAGTTGCCCTTCTCCTTCTTCGCGCCGCGATGTTTCTTGATCTGCGGGAACGGGTGCTCCTTGGACACGAGGATGTTCGGGAAGGACTTGTCGTCGCGCAGGAGCACGTTGAAATAGGGCTTTAGCTGCTTGATGAGGTTCTGCTCCAGAAGCAGCGCCTCGGTCTCGGTCCGCGTCGTCAGGAACATCATCGAGGCCGTCGCGTGGATCATCCGCGCGATCCGCGCCGAATGGCCCGAGGGGCGCGCGTAGTTCGAGACGCGCGCCTTGAGATTGCGGGCCTTGCCGACGTAAAGCACCCGCCCCTCGGAATCGAGCATGCGGTAGACGCCGGGCTGGGCGGTCAGCGTCTTGAGGTACGACTGGATCAGCGCGTGCCCCGAAAGCTTACCTCGCGTCATCTCGGTCATCTCGAAACGTCCTCATTTCGCGACCCCTGCGTCGGCACCGATTCCTGTCTTCGGCTGCAACCTCGCGTGCCCAAAGGCAAGCGAAATCCTGTCCACGGAAAATGTGGATAACTCTGTCGAAAAGAATTCGACGCGCGGAAATTTTCCTTGTTTTCGGCTAGGTTCATCACGTTGCCTGTTTTTTAGGCAGTCTCGCAACCCATTGAAATCGCGCATGATTTTTCTGCATCTCCGGCAAATCACTGAAAGCATTGGGAGAATCGTCACGCATTTGTCACAGCCGCGTTACAGGTGGACAAGTCAAGCCCGGCCAGGCGTTTCGTGCCGATATTTCGCTAGTCCACACCCAAGATGTCGGGTGTCTTCCAGCCCAGATGCTGGCCTCCGTCCACGCAGATCAACTGCCCGGTGACCGCGCGGGCATCGATGAGATAGCCAAGCGCCGCGCAGATGTCCTCCGGGTCGGCGCCGCGCTCAAGGACCGAGCAGGCGCGCTGTCCATGGAATTGCTCTGCGGTCTGGCGCGCCCCCTGAAGCGTGGTGCCGGGGCCGATGGCGTTGACGCGGATATCGGGGGCGAGTGCGCGGGCGGCGGTCCGGGTGAAGGCCCAAAGGCCCATCTTTGCCACCGTGTAGGACATGAATTCCGGTGTGAGCTTCCGCACCCTCTGGTCAAGCATGTTGACGACGAGACCCTGCGCAAGCGCGGCGCCATCCGCCTGTCGCACGGCTTTCGGCGCCTGGGCAGCAAAGTCCTGTGTCAGCGCGACCGGTGCGCGGAGGTTCGATTCGATGTGCCGGTCCCAGCTTTCGCGGGTTCCGGTGCGGATGTTGTCGTATTCGAAAATGGAGGCGTTGTTGACCAGAAGGTCGATCGGCCCTCCGAGCGCCGCGGCCGCCCGGGCAACGAGGCTGCGGCTTTCGGCCTCCTGCAGGAGATCGGCGCGCAGCGTCGCGGCCGTGACGCCAAGCGCGCGGGCGTCGGCGGCGGTCGCTTCGGCCTCTTCCGCCGAACTCGCGTAGTGGATGGCGACCTCGATGCCGCGCCCCGCAAGATGGAGCGCCATCGCCCGGCCAAGTCGCCGCGCCCCCCCGGTGACGAGCGCGCGCTTCATCCGGCCTTGCTCCCGCAGGGGCAGGGCGCGTTGCCGATGCGTGGCCGACCGCAGGACGCGCAACGTGCGGCCCCAAGCCGGCGCTGACCGCGTCCGGGAAACCGGAGCCGCCCGAAGACGGCGAGTGCGGCGAGGAAGACGAGGAGGAGCGTGACCGCCTTGACCATGTCAGACCCCGTAGCGCGCCCAGAGGGCGCGTTCCTCGATCTCGTCCATCGCCGCGCCAAGGAGATGCCCGCCGAAGCGCTGCAGGAAGGGCTTCTTCACGCCATAGGGCACGAGCCGCACCTTGTCGCCGTATAGTGCCTTCAGCTTCGGCACCATGTGGCCAAGCCCGTCGGCCAACCCCTGGTCAACGGCAGCCTGGCCGACCCAGACATCGCCCGTGAAAAGGTCGCCTGGGGCGAGCCTTCCGCCGCGCCGGCTGCGCACCTGCGTCTTGAACGCCTCGTGCACGGGATCGAGAATCGCCATGAGCCGTGCCACGTCTTCGGCCATCTCCGGCCGGAACGGGTCGAGAAAGCTCTTGGAACGGCCGGCGGTGTGCACGCGCCGCTCGATCCCGTGACGGGCGAGGAACTCCGGGAATCCGAAGCCGGCCGAGATCACGCCGATGGAGCCCACGACGGAACTCGCATCGACCCAGATGTCGTCGCCGGCCGTCGCCAGCCAGTAACCACCCGAGGCTGCCACATCCTCCACGAAGGCGTGGACGGGCAGCTTCTTTTCCTCGGCCAGTCGCCGGATCCGCGCCGCGATCAACGCGGACTGCACCGGCGAACCGCCGGGGGAATTGATTGCGAGCGCCACGGCGGCGGGCCGGCCCTTGCGGAACGCCTTGTCGATCACCGGGGCGAGCGCGGCGTCGCTGAGCCCGCCGCCCATGCGTCCGCCCGCGACGATCATGCCCTGCAGGCGCAGCACAGAGACGCGGGGAGGAGACTTCAGGAAAGGGATGAATGCTGCCATGCCCCCGATGTAATCCGGGGGCGCGCGGGCGACAATAGCCCGACCTTTCGCGCTTCCGTCCGCCGGGGTAGGCTCCGGCCATGATCGACAAGCTTGAAATGTTCATCGCGCTTGCCAATGAACGCCACTTCGGCCGCGCGGCCGAGACCATGGGCGTGACCCAGCCCACGCTTTCCTCCGCCATCCGGCAACTGGAGGAGCAGCTCGGCGTGCAGCTCGTGTTCCGCGCCTCGCGCTTCGAGGGGCTCACGCCGGAAGGCCAGCGCGTGCTCGACTGGGCGCTCCGGATCGTCGGGGATGCGCGCGCGTTGCGCGAGGAGATGCGGGCGCGGCGGCTCGGGCTTTCGGGCAACCTCCGGATCGGGGTGATCCCGACGGCGCTGCCGATGATCGCACGGCTCACCGCGCCCTTCCTCGCCGCCAACCCCAATGTGGATATGGCGATCCTCTCGCGCACATCGGTCGAGATTCTCGACGGAATCGAGCGGCTGGATCTCGATGCCGGGATCAGCTACCTCGACAACGAGCCGCTTGGCCGCGTCGTGCAGGTGCCGCTCTACCGCGAGGGTTACCGCCTGCTCGTCGCCGAAGGCTCGGCCCTTGCCGGGCGGACGTCGATCCCCTGGGTCGAGGTCGCCACCCTGCCGCTCTGCCTTCTGACCGGCGACATGCAGAACCGGCGGATCGTCAACCGCCACCTCGCCGAAGCGGGGACCAAGGTGCCGGCGCGGGTGGAGGCCAATTCTTCCATCGCCCTCATTTCCCATGTGCGGACGGGCGAGTGGGTCGCCATCGTGGCCGAGACGCTGGCCGAGATGCACGGCGCGGGGCTGAAGGCGATCCCGATCGTCGCGCCGGACGCGAGCCACCTTGTCGGGCTCATCGCCGATCCGCGCGAACCGCACCGGCCGGTTGTGGACGCGCTTCTGGATCAGGCGCGGAAACTCGCGCGGGCCTGAGCGCGGTCAGCGCCCCGCATCGCCGCCCCATCCGGCCCCCTGCATCTCCCTGAGCCGGCTCGCCGTGCGCTCGAACTCGAAAGCGCCCTCGCCCTCGACATAGAGCCGCTCGGGCTCGTCGGCCGCCGAGCAGATCAGCCGCACCTTCGCCTCGTAGAGGGCGTCTATGAGCGTCACGAATCGCTTCGCCTCGTTGTAGTTCTCGGCCGAGAGATGCGGGATGTCGTCGAGGATCAGCACCCGCACCGCGCCGGCGATGGCGAGGAAGTCGGCCGGACCGAGCGGGCGGCCGCAAAGCTCCCAGAACGACGCGCGTGCCACGCCGGCGTGATACTCAGGCAGGACCACCTCGCGCCCCTTGACCTCAAGCCTGAGCTGACTGTCGGCCCCGCCGCCGGTCAGTTCCAGCCAGATACGCGAGATCGCCGCGCGCGCATCCGGACCCGCGGGCGTGAACCACACCTGCGCCCCCTGGAGCCGGTGCTGGCGGTAGTCCGTCTCGCTCTCCAGTTCGCGGACGACCATCCGCTCCTTCAGAAGCTGGATGAAGGGAAGAAAGAGCGGCCGGTTCAGCCCGTCCTTGTAGAGATCGTCGGGCACGCGGTTCGACGTGGTGACGACCGTCACGCCACGGTCGAAGAGCATCTGGAAGAGCCGCCCGACGATCATCGCGTCGGCGATGTCGGTGATCTGCATCTCGTCGAAGCTGAGCAGACGGAGCTTGCCGGCGATGTCCTCGGCCACGGGCCGGATCGCGTCGTCGACCCCGGTCTTGCGCGCGGCGTGCAAGGCCGCCTGCACCTCCTGCATGAAGGCGTGGAAATGCACGCGACGCTTGGCATCGATGGCGACATGGCCATGGAAGAGGTCCATCAGCATCGACTTGCCGCGCCCGACCCCGCCCCAGAGGTAAAGACCCCTCACCGGCTCCGGTGCCCTGGCGAAAAGCCCGCCGAGGAGGCCGCGCTTCTTCCCGTTCGCCTCTTCGAGGCCGAAACGGATTCGGTCGAGTTCCGGCAGGACGGCGCGCTGGGCGGCGTCCTGCCGGAGCCCCCCCTCGTGCGTCATCCGGTCGTAGATCTCGGTCAGCGTCTCGGCCATGCACGCCCGATAACGCGGCGCGGGGACAAGGGAAAGCCCGACGGCACGGGCGGCCCGGAATTGTCGCGATCACAATTCTCGATTTGACCGGGCCGCCGGCCCGGAGCTAAGTCGCAAGGCCCGAAAGGAGACACCGGCATGTCCGTGCGCGCCCCCCTCTTCACCCCCGTGCTGATCGGCGGGTGCGTCATCATCATGCTGGGCTTCGCCATCCGGGCGAGCTTCGGCGTCTTCCAGATCCCGATCGCCGCCGAGTTCGGCTGGCCGCGCGCGGAGTTCTCGCTCGCCATCGCAATCCAGAACCTCGCCTGGGGGATCGGCCAGCCGATCTTCGGCGCGCTCGCCGAGAGGTTCGGCGACCGCCGCGCGATTGTCGCGGGGGCGCTCTTCTATGCCGCCGGACTGGTCCTCTCGGCCTTCGCGGTGACGCCCGGCCAGATGCAGCTTCTGGAAATCCTCGTCGGATTCGGCATCGCCGGCACCGGCTTCGGTGTCATCCTCGCCGTCGTCGGACGCGCGGCGAGCGCCGAGAACCGGTCGCTGGCGCTCGGCATCGCGACGGCGGCGGGATCGGCCGGCCAGGTGTTCGGTGCGCCGGTGGCCGAGATCCTTCTGGGCCACTACGCCTGGCCGACCGTCTTCATGATCTTCGCGGCGGTGATCCTTCTCAGCCTCTTCGCGCTGCCGCTGATGCGGGCGCCGGAACGGGCGAGCCGGGCCGAACTGGAAGAGTCGATGGGCGAGGTGCTCCTGAAGGCCTTCCGCGACCCGTCCTACATCCTGATCTTCCTCGGCTTCTTCTCCTGCGGATACCAGCTTGCCTTCATCACCGCGCATTTCCCCGCGATGGTGACCGAGATGTGCGGCGCGATCGCGCCCGGGGGCATGCTCGCGGCGGTCGGGATCACGACGACCTCGGCACTGGGCGCCATCGCGATCTCGGTCATCGGGATGGCGAATATCGTCGGCTCGATCACCGCGGGCTGGCTCGGCAAGCGCTACACGAAGAAATACCTTCTCGCCGGCATCTACCTCGCGCGGACGGTGGTGGCGGCGGCGTTCATCCTGATGCCGATCACGCCGGCCTCGGTGCTGATCTTCTCGCTCCTCATGGGGGCACTCTGGCTCGCCACGGTGCCGCTGACGAGCGGGCTTGTCGCGCACATCTACGGTCTGCGCTACATGGGCACGCTCTACGGCATCGTCTTTCTCAGCCACCAGATCGGCGGATTCCTCGGTGTATGGCTCGGTGGGCGGATGTACGACATCTACGGCGACTACACGCTGGTCTGGTGGATCGGGGTCGGGGTCGGCGCCTTCTCGGCGATCGTCCATCTGCCGATCCGCGAGCATCGCATGGGGGCCGCGCTGCCGGCCTGAGGGCGCGGCGGCGGTTTCATCACCGCAGCGCCGAAGGATATGCGCCAGACGGAAGGGTTCAGGCGCCGCGCGCGACCCCGAGGATGTAGCGCGCCGTCATCAGGTCCAGATGCGCGCCGCCGCCGTTCTTGCAGAGCGTGATCTCGTCGTCTGACCGGCGCGCGAATGCGCCCGACGCGAGGTCGTAATAGTCCGCGACGATGTCAGCCTCGGTGATCGCCCCCTCCGCCAGCGGGGCGATGAACTCGCCGATGTGGTGGACAGTGGTGGCGCGGGAGTCGCAGAAGACGCGGGCGCGGCGGAGGCAGTCGCTGTCGGCCTCGCGCATGTCGGGCCGGTAGGCGCCGATGAGGTCGAGGTGGCTGCCCGGTCTGAGCCATGCGCCCCTGATGAGCGGTTCGGTCGCCATCGTCGCGCAGCAGATGATGTCCGCGCCGCCGACGGCCGCCGCGAGATCGGCAACCGGTCTCGCGCCGGTTTCCTCGGCAAACGCCCTTGCGGCGTCGGGGTTGCGCGCCCAGATCGTGAAGCGTGCGCCCGCAAAGCCCGCCGAATATGCCTCTACGAGGGTATGCGCCACGGCGCCGGCGCCGACGATCAGGATGCTGCGCGCCTCCTTGCGCGCGAGCCGACGGGCGGCGAGCAGGCTGTCGCCGGCCGTCTTCCACTTGGTCACGAGCCGGAAGTCCACGAGCGCCTCCAGTTCGCCCGTGGCGTCGGACAGCAGGTTCACCGCGCCGCTGATCGCAGGGATGCCGCGCCGCACGTTGCCAGGAAAGATCGAGGCCGCCTTGACCGCGAGCCCGAGCCCGTCGATCCAGGCGGAGCGGGTAAGCAGCGTGTCCGCCCCCCGGCGCAGGATGGTGTCTGCAACCTCCGCGCGGGGCAGGCGGTGGCCGGCCTCGATGGCCTCGGTCAGCGCGATCCAGTCGAGCCGGTCCTCGACCTCGGGACCGACGATCTCGATCGTCATGCCGCTTCCTCCCGCGTCAGGAACCCCTCCGCCACCAGCCTTGCCGCCAGCCCGGCGGGGCCGTCGAAATGATGCGTCGCCCAGCCGCGCGCAACGGCGACCGCGATGTTGTCGGCCCGGTCGTCGGTGAAGAGAAACTCGGGCCCGGTGCGGCCGGTTCCGGCCTCGACGGCGGCGTAGATCGCGGGGTCGGGCTTGGTCATGCGCAGCCGACCGGAGACGAAGGCCCGGTCGAACTCGCCGAGGAACGGGTAATGGCGCTCTGCGAAGGCGAAAGTATCGTCACCGAAATTCGTCAGCGCGAAGACCGGCACGCCACTGGCCTTCAGCGCCTGCAGGAGCCGCACCGAATGCGGGATGGCGGGCGAGGCCATGTCGATCCAGTTGTCGTGCCAGAGCCGGATCTCGGCTTCCCAATCGGGGTAGCGGGCGGCGGTGGCATAGATCGTCTCGCGAAAGGGGGCGCCCCGGTCCACCGCCTCGTTCATCCCGTGGAGGTCCACCTCGGCGAACATCCGCGCGCGGGCCTCCGGGCCGATGGCACGGTCGTAGAACCGTTCCGGCTGCCATTCGATCAGCACGTTGCCGATGTCGAAGACGACCGCGCGTTCCCCTGCCATGCCTTCTATCCCTTGTGTCCGCGTCAACGTAGCGGGTGCGCCGGGAAAGGAAACCCCCGATCAGCGCCGTGCGCGCGGGCCCTCCGGCGCTACGCCGCGGCGCGTCTCGCGCCAGATGAGATAGAGCCCGCCGGCGAGGATGAGGGCGATCCCCGTCCAGGAGACCGCGTCCGGCCAGTCGCCGAAGACGACGACGCCCCAGAAGACGGCGAGCGGCATGGCGGTGTATTCGAAGGGCGCGGCGAGGGCCGCCTCGCAGAGCCGGTAGCCTTGCGCGACGAGGAGCGAGCCGATGGCCGCCGCGATGCCGAGCATGGCGAGGACCGGCCAGTCGCCCGGTTCCGGCCACATCCAGGCGCGCAGGAGGAAGTCGAGCGAGGCGTCGCCGGTGCCCGCGTAGCGCCCGTCGCCCACGCCGAGCCCCATCGCCGCCGAGACCACGACGAAGGTGATCTGGATGTAGAAGGCGAGCGTGACGGCGCTTTCCGTGCCGCCGAGCCGGCGGGTGAGAATGTTGACCATCGCATAGGCGACGGCGCCGAGGAGCGGCAGGATGGCGACCGGCCGGAACGCCTCCGTCCCCGGTCTGAGGATGACGATGACGCCGAGAAGGCCGAACCCGACGGCGAGCCAGCGGCGCGGCCCCACCTTTTCACTTAGGAGGAGGACCGACAGGGCGGTGATGAGCAGCGGGCTCACGAAGGAGATCGCGACCGCCTCGGCCAGCGGCATCGCGGCCAGCGCCACGAAGAAGAGCATGTTGGCGAAGACGACGAAGACCCCGCGCAGGATGTGGACGCGCAGCCGGCGCGTCCTGAGCCCCGTGTAGCCGCCCTGCAGCGGCATCACGACGGCGAGCAGGATCGCCATGGCGACGATTGTCCGGATCAGGACGACCTGGTGGAGCGCATAGTCACCGCTCAGGAACTTGATGCCCATGTCGTTGAGCGAAAAGAACAGCATTCCGCCCACGATGCAGAACACACCGATGATGCGGGTCCGCGCCTCGGCGGAAACAGGGTCGAGCGTTGTCATGGAATCGATCTGCCAGCCCGGCTGCGGCGCGTCTGTCCTACCCGCGACATCGCGTCAGGGTTGGGCGAGGCAGGTACCACCTTACCGCGCCGCCACCCTGAGCGTCCGGTCGAGCGCGGCGGCGAAGCGCGCGCGATCGGCCTTGCCGAAGGCACGCCCGCCGCCTTGCCGGAACGGGTCGGCGGCGCGCAGGTCGGCCATGAGGTCGCGCGTGGCCAGCGCGTTGCCGATGTTGGCATGCGTCAGCGCACTGCCGTCGTGCTTCAGGACCCCGGCGCCAGATGCCACGCATTTCGCGGCGAGGGGAATGTCGGCCGTCACCACCACGTCGCCGGGCCCTGCGCGTTCGGCGATCCACTTGTCGGCCTCGTCCGGACCCTCGGTCACGAAGACGACCTCGACGAGCGGATGCGCCGAGGGGCGCAGCCCGCCGTTGCAGACGAGGAAGGCGCGCACCCCCAGCCGTTCGGCGGCACGGATGCATTCGTCCTTCACAGGGCAGGCGTCGGCATCGACGTAAAGGCTCATGCGTAGAGCGCCTCGGCATGGAAGGCCACATGGTCGCGCATGAAGGTGGAGACGAAGAAGTAGCTGTGGTCGTAGCCGGGCTGCATCCGCACCTGGCCGTTCTGACGCCGCTCCATCATCGCCTGCGCCAGCGCCTCGGGCTTGAGGAGGTCGAGGAACTGGTCCTTCGAGCCCTGGTCGATCAGCACCGGCCCGTCGAAGCCGAGGCGCCGCATCAGGAGCGTCGCGTCATGCCCCGCCCAGGCCGCCTCGTCGGCGCCGAGATAGGCCCTGAACTGCTTGCGGCCCCAGTCGGACTGGGTCGGGTGGGCAATGGGCGCAAAGGCCGAGACGGAGCGGAACCGCCCCGGGAGACGCATCGCGAGCGTCAGCGCGCCGTGGCCCCCCATCGAATGGCCGGTGATGGCCTGGCGGTCCGCGTCGAGTGCGAAATTCGCGGTCAGAATGCGCGGCAGTTCATCGGCGACGTAGTCCCACATGCGGAAATGGGGCGCCCACGGCATCTCGGTCGCGTTGACGTAGAAGCCCGCGCCCTGGCCGAGGTCATAGGCCGGATCGTCTGCCACGCCCTCGCCCCTGGGCGATGTGTCGGGAAAGACCAGCGCGATGCCCGCCTCCGCCGCCCAGCCCTGCGCAGCCGCCTTCACCATTGCGTTCTCATGCGTGCAGGTGAGGCCGGAGAGATACCAGAGCGCCGGCACCGGATGGTCCGCTGCCTCTTCAGGCAGGAAGAGGCCGAAGGTCATGTCGCCGCCGCAGGTGTCGGAGGCGTGGCGGTAGACACCCTGGATGCCGCCGTAGCACTTGTTCTCGGATAGGGTCTGCATGGCGTGGTCCTTTCTCAGGCGGCCGTAATCCAGGCGATGACGGCGGAAACGGTGAGGATGCTGAAGGCGGTGGAAATCAGGATGGAGGCGGAGACACGCTGCGGCGCCACGCCGAAGTGCCGGGCAAGGATATAGACGTTCCCCGCGACGGGAAGCGCGGCCGCGGCGATCATCACACCCGCGGCCTCGCGTTCCACCGGGAAAATCCAGAGCGCGGCGACGGCCACCGCCCCGGGGTGCAGCACGAGCTTGGCGAAGCTGAGCCAGAGCGCGACGGAAAGCCGCTCGGCCGATTTCGACGCCAGCGAGGCGCCGATGGCGAAGAGCGCCCCCGGCGTCGCGGCCGCGCCGAGAAGGGCGAGGAACTCTGCCCCCGGTGCCGGCATCGGCAGGCGCAGGGCTGACCAGGCGATGCCGGCCACCATCGCCACGATCATCGGGTTCTTCGCGAGCCCGAGCGCCAGGACCCTGACGATTCGCGGCGACAGGTGCCCCTCGCGCGAAGCGGTGATGATGAGGGTGATGAGGCTCGAGAACACGATGAGGTCGATCGCCAGCACCATCAGCACCGGTCCCGCCGCACCGGGGCCGAGCAGCATCGTCAGCATCGGCACCCCGAGAAAGCCGGTGTTGCCGATCACGGCGCATTGCGCCTCGACCGACGCCTCGGGGATCGAGACGCGGCGCGCCAGTGCCACACCGAAGGCGAGCAGATAGACGATCGTGCAGCCCGAGAGATAGGCCATCGCGAAGGCCGGGTCGAATATCTCGCCCACCGAAAGGTTCGCCGCGAAGCGGAAGAGCATGGCCGAGAGCGCGAAGTAGAAGACGAAGCGGGTCAGCCACTCGGTCGCGACTTCGGGAAAGAAACGCAAGCGGCCCGCTCCCCAGCCGAGGCCGATGAGCGCGAAGAAGGGCAGTGTCTTGAGAAGGATCGCGAGCATGTTGCCTCGCGCCTAGCACGGGGAGGCGGGCGGGGGCCAGCGCCTCAGCCGCCGCCGATGAAGGCTCCCGCCGCGAAGACGAGCGCGCCGCCGAGGACGACCTGGAAGGTCGCGCGCAGGAACGGCGTCTCCATGTACCGGTTCTGGATCCAGACGATCGCCCATAGCTCGACGAAGACGATGGCGATGGCCAGCGTCGTGGCGGTCCAGAAATCGTGAATGAGATAGGGCAGCGCGTGGCCGAGCCCGCCGATCGTGGTCATGATACCGGAGGCGAACCCGCGCTTGACGGGCGAGCCGCGCCCGGAAATCACGCCATCGTCATGCGCGGCCTCGGTGAAGCCCATCGAGATGCCGGCGCCGACCGCGGCGGCAAGGCCGACGGTAAGCGTAGTGGCCGGGTCGCGGGTGGCGAAGGCGGTGGCGAAGATCGGCGCGAGGGTGGAGACGGAGCCGTCCATAAGCCCCGCAAGCCCCGGCTGCACCCAGGTCAGGATGAACTGTCGGTGTGCGGCGCGGTCCTCCTCGCCCTTGGACTCGTCGTCGAGATGAGTCTCGGCAAGCTCGCCCGCGCGCGCCTCGTGCTTCGCCTCCGCCGCCGCGAGATCGCCGAGGAGCTTGCGGGTCTCCGCATCGGTGGTCCGTTCCGCCGCGCGGCGGTAGAACGTCTCCGCCTCGCGCTCCATCGCCTCTGCCTCGCCGCGGATGCGGTCGAGTCCGAGGTTTTCGACGAGCCAGACTGGGCGACGGGCGTAGAAACCGGCGACATGCTCGCGCCGGATGAGCGGGATCACCGCGCCGAACCGCATTGTGTGGCGGTCGATGAGACGGTGGCGATGCTGATCCTCTTCAGCGGCCATGGCGTCGAAGACTGCTGCCGAGGAGGGGTAGTCCTTGCGCAGCCGCTCCGCGTAGCTGCGGTATATGCGCGCGTCGTCCTCCTCGGAGGAAATGGCCAGGGCGAGGACTTCCTGTTCGGTCAGGTCCGCGAAACGGCGACGGGTGGCAAGGCCGGGGATCATGGCGGACTCCGTTTGGAACGATTCCAAGTTACGAGGTGCTTTCGGGCGTAGCAAGTGCGACACCTTGTCTAAATGAACTTAAAAGTTTACTTTTTATTGAAATAGCGAACTGTAGAGTTTAGATATTGCCTGGAGACTTCAACAGATATGATTGGAATCGATCATGACGACCCTCCGCGCCCCCCTCGTCGCCTTCTGCCTGGGTCTTGCTGCCCTCCCTGCGGCTGCCGTCGGCATCCCGTTAGACTTGCCACGCCTCGACTTTCCTGCGCCGGGCACGGACACCAGCCGCGACTGCACGCTGCCGCTCCTGCCCGGCGCGCCGCATCCCTGCCCGGGTTCCGGCAACTGATCCCCGCCTCAACCCGCGGGCACTTCGGTCGGGGTCTCCCGCCCCTTTTTTCCCGCCGGGGTTGCCGCGCGCTTCCTCGGCGGACTATCATCGCCTGACACAGGGAGAGAGATGCCGGCACCCGCCCAGATCGCGACAATCAAGCGCGGACGGAAGTTCGATCAGGTGCTGGAAGGCGCCCGGACAGTGTTCCTGCGCGACGGGTTCGAGGGGGCGAGCGTCGACGACATCGCCGCGGAAGCGGGTGTGTCGAAGGCGACGCTGTATTCCTACTTCCCCGACAAGCGGATCCTTTTCCTGGAGGTTGCCAAGCAGGAAAGCCGGCGCCAGGCGGACGAGGCCGAGGTGCTCGTCAAGCTGACCGCGCCGCCCGACTGTGTCCTGCCCGAGGCCGCTCGGCGGATCATCGCCTTCACGGTGTCCGATCTCGGGCTGGCGGTCTTCCGGCTCTGTGTGGCGGAATCCGACCGCTTCCCCGACCTCGGGCGCGAATTCTACGCCTCGGGTCCGGCACTCGTGCGCGATCGTCTCGCCACCTACCTCAACGGTGCGGTGGCGCGGGGCGAGCTTGTCATCGACGACGTCTACCTCGCCGCCGACCAGTTCGCGGCGCTCTGCAAGGCAGGTATCCAGCTTGCCGTGAGCTTCGGCGTGCAGCGCCACTACACCGAGGCCGAGAGGGAACGCGTGGCAAAGGGCGCGGTGGAGATGTTCCTCGCACGCTACGGCGCGAAGGCGCGCGCGCCGGCTTGACTTGCCGCGCATAACACCGGCTCATCCGGGCAACCGAGGAGATGCCCGATGCGCACCGAATTCGACCGCGAACTGGAAGAGCGGCTTGTCCGCTATGCCGCAATCGACACGCAGAGCGACGAGGACTCATCCTCGGCGCCGTCGACCGCGATCCAGCTGGAGCTGCAGCAGCTTCTGGCCGCCGAACTGACCGAAATGGGGGCGGCCGAAGTGCGGCTGACGGACTACGGCGTGGTTCTGGCGACGATCCCGGCCACGGCTCAGGGCGCGCCGGTGATCGGCCTTCTGGCGCATGTCGACACCGCCCCGCAGTTCAACGCTTCGGGGGTCAAGCCGGTCGTCCACCGTAACTACAACGGCGGCACGATTGCCTTTGCCGACGCCCCGGGGCTTTCGCTCACGCCCGAGGTCTCGCCGGAACTGGCGAAGAAGGCCGGACACGACATTATAACGGCAAGCGGCACCACGCTTCTCGGCGCCGACGACAAGGCTGGGGTTGCCGTCCTGATGACGGCCGCACGGCACCTGCTGGCCAATCCGTCGATCCCGCACGGCACGATCCGCCTTGCCTTCACGCCCGACGAGGAGGTGGGCCGCGGCGTTGACCCGCGGCTGCCGAAGGACATCGCCGCCGACTTCGCCTATACCTTCGACGGCAGCGCCGTGGGCGAGATCGAATTCGAAAGCTTCTCGGCCGACGGCGCCGTGGTGACGGTGAACGGAGTTTCGATCCATCCCGGCACCGCGAAGGACAAGATGGTGAACGCGCTGCATCTCGCCGCCAAGATCATCCAGACCCTGCCGCATGTGACGATGACGCCCGAGACGACCGGGGGCCGTGACGGCTTCGTCCACGTCTACGAGTGCAAGGGCGGATCGGCGGAGGCGACCCTGAAGTTCATCCTGCGCGACTTCGAACTGGAAGGGCTGGCGGCCAAGGGCAATCTCCTGCGCCAGGTCTGCGCGACGGTTGCCGCGACCGAACCCCGGGCCGAGATCGCCTGCGAGATAAAGCCGCAGTACCGCAACATGCGCTACTGGCTGGAGAAGGACATGCGGCCGGTGGACCTCGCCCGCGCCGCCTGCCGCGACCTCGGGATCGAACCGGTGTCGGTGCCGATCCGCGGCGGCACCGACGGCTCGCGCCTGACCGAGATGGGCGTGCCGTGCCCCAATCTCTTCACCGGGATGCACGAGATCCACGGGCCGCTGGAATGGGTCAGCGTGCAGGACATGGCCGTCTCGGCGAAGCTTTGCCTCAGGCTCGTCGAACGCGCGGCGCTGGGCTGAGGCGCGCTTTCGCCGGGCGCGGCCTCCGGCTATCCTGGGCCATCGGCCGCGGGTTGCCGCGGGATGGGGGCACACGATGAAACGCGGGATTCTCGCTCTGCCGCTGGTCCTTGGCGCCTGTGTCGCCGCGGTTGGCACGCCGCCGGCCGGACCCCGTCCCGGCGGGCCCCAGGGCACGGGGTGGATCGAGCCGGGGCCGAGTTGCGACCGTACCGACTTCGACCCCGCGCAGATCATCGGCCGCCGACCCGAAGAACTGGGACTGGAGCGCTTCTCCTATCCGGTGCGGGCTATCCTGCCGGGGATGGCGGTGACGATGGACTACAGTCCGGCGCGGCTGAACCTCGAAGTCGACGAACGCGGGCACATCTTCCGCTTCCACTGCGGCTGAGGGGACTCGACTCCGCTCGCGGGCGGGCGATATAATGAACAAAAGAAGAACAAATGCCGCTGCCATGCCCGCCGCCCGCCGCATCCTCTCGCTCTGGTTTCCCCGCCTTGGCGCGGAACGGGTGCTGCGCGAGATGCGCGGGCTCGGGCCGCCCCCCGCCTTTGCCATCGTCGGCGAGGCGGCGAACCGGCAGGTTCTCACCTCGCTCAGCGAAGGCGCGGAGGAGGCGGGGCTCTGTCTCGGCCAGCCCCTCAGCGATGCGCTCGCCATGTGCCCGGGGCTTCTCACCCGGCTCAGGAACCGCCATGCCGAGGCGCGCTTCCTGACCGCGCTCCGGCGCTGGGCGGGAAAGTTCAGCCCCCGGGTGGGGGAGGAGGCGCCGGACGGGCTCGTCATCGACCTGTCGGGCGCGGCGCATCTCTTCGGCGGCGAATGGGGCGTGCTCGACGCCGTGGCGGAGGATTGCGCCCATCTCGGCGTGACGGTCGAGGCCGGGATCGCCGACACGCCGGGCGGCGCCTGGGCGCTCGCCCGCTACGCCGGGCGGGGGGGCGCGACGGTCAGGAGCGGCGACGCCATCGACCAGGAGGCGCGGGCGACGCGATCGCGTGCGGCGAAACGGCACTGGACGAAGGGCGGCGCGGCCCCCTTGCCGGCACCGCCGCCGGGCCCTCCGGTGCGTGTGGCGCCCCCCGGGCAGATCCGCCAGGCGCTGGCGCCGCTTCCGCTCGCCGCGCTCCGGCTGGAGGATGAGGCCGTGGCGGGTCTCGCCCGGCTCGGGCTCCGCCATGTCGGCGACATCATGGGTGTGCCCCGCGCGGGTCTTTCCCGCCGCTTCGGGGCCGAAGTCGTCCGCCGTCTCGACCAGGCGCTGGGGGTGGAGGTGGAGCCGGTCGCGCCCGCCCGGCCCCCTCTCCACTTCGCCGTCCGCCTGACGCTGCCGGACCCGATCGGACTGGCCGAGGACATCCTCGCCGCGATCGACCGGCTTCTGCCGGCGCTTTGCGACAGGCTGAGGACACGGGCGCATGGGGCGCGGCGCATCCGGCTCCAGCTTTTCCGCACCGATCATTCGATGCAGGAGATCGCCTTCGGCCTCGCCCGCGCGGTGGACGCGGCGGCGGAGGTGCGGCCGCTGATCCTTCTGAAGCTCGCCGAGATCGACCCCGGCTTCGGCATCGACATGATCCGGATCGAGGCGCCGGTGACGGAGCCCCTGCACCCCCGCCAGACCCGCGGCCGCTTCGACCCGGGCGGGAGCGGCGCGGAGGCGGCGGGGCAGGAGGCGCTTTCGACGATGATGTCGAAGCTCGGCGCGCGGATCGGGCTCGAGGCGATCACCCGGCTTCATCCCGGCGACAGCCACATCCCGGAAAAGACCGCCCGCGTGATGCCCGCCGCCTGGTCGGAGCCCGCGGGTGACTGGCCGGCCCCGGCGCGTCCGCGTCCCGCCGTGATCTTCCGGCCGGAGCCGGTCGCGGCGGACGAGGCCCCCGCCGTGCCCGCCCGCTTCCGCTGGCGCCGGCGCGACTTCGCCACCGCCTCGGCCTCGGGGCCCGAGCGGATCGCGCCGGAATGGTGGCTGGACGAGCCGGAATGGCGGTCGGGCACGCGCGACTACTGGCGGGTGGAGACGGCGGGCGGCGAGCGGCTCTGGCTCTTCTACGCCCACGGCGGCGTGGTGTCGGGCGGCTGGTTCTGCCACGGGGTCTTCGGCTGATCCCGGGCCGCGCCGCTCGCCCCCCGCGCCGGTTTCGGAGTAGAACCTGCGGACGGAAAGGCGCGAGAATGATCACCGACATCGAGGATTTCTTCGCAAAGGGCTGCGGGCGCTGCGCCCGGTTCGCGACGCCGGACTGCTCGACCCGGACCTGGGCGGAAGGTCTCGCCGCGCTGCGCCGGATCTGCCGTGCGGTGGGCCTCGACGAGACGGTGAAATGGGGCCATCCCTGCTACATGCACGCCGGGCGCAACGTCGCCATCATCGGCGCCTTCCGCGACGATTTCCGGCTCAGCTTCTTCGACGCGGCGCTGATGGCGGACCCTCGTGGCGTGCTCGAGCCTGCGGGGCCGAACACGCGCCATGCCGGCACGATCCGGTTCAGCGAAAACGCGAAAGTGGCGGAGATGGCGCCGGTCATCCGTCAATACCTGACGGAGGCGATGGGCCATGCCGCGGCGGGGCTCAGGCCGCCGAAGGACCACGGCGCCCCCGACCTGCCCGACGAGCTGGTCGAGGTGATGGAGGACGATCCCGAACTGGCCGAGGCCTTCCACCGCCTCACCCCGGGACGGCAGAAAAGCTACGTGATCCACCTCGCCTCGGCCAGGACCGCCGCCACGCGCATCGCACGTATCGTCCGGCTCCGCGAAAAAATCCTGGCCGGGAAGGGTGCGACAGAGCGGTGAGCCGTCCGCCGCCGCCGGCGATCGGGCGCGGCACTCGACATGCACATTCCGGCCCGACCCCTCCGCAGTCCGGAAACGCGCCCGATCCCCCGTCGGACGACGCATCCCGGCGATAGGAAAAAGAATGCCCCGCCGAGGCGGGGCAGTGAGCGACGGGGCTCCGGTGGCGCGGCCTGGGTGGGGGCTGTCGAACCGCGCCACCGGACCCTAGCGTTGTCGCTATGGACGAAGCATTCCCGCGTGAACGCGGCACCGTTGCGGAAGCACCATGCCGGGGCGGGGGTCATTTTGCGGCCGAAAGCGGGCAGGCTTGATTTGCGCCGTGGCGGCGCTAACATCCTTGCCATGACGGTCCAGCCACCGACCCCGTTCCACCCAGCTTCCGCTGCGCCCGAGAAGGTCGCCTTCGACCGCCACGAGCTTTCCCTCATCCTCGCGCTATACGGCCGCATGGTGGCCGCCGGCGAATGGCGCGACTACGCCATGTCCTTCCTGCGCGAGATGGCGGTCTTTTCGGTCTTCCGGCGTGCGGCCGAATACCCGCTCTACCGTATCGAGAAACACCCCCGGCTCAGGAACCGGCAGGGCATGTATGCGCTGATCGGAATGGACGGGCAGGTGCTCAAGCGGGGGCAGGACCTCGCGGCCGTGCTCCGCGTCCTCGACCGCAAGCTGATCCGGCCCGTCGAGTGACGCCCGCGGAGCAGCCCGTTGCGGAGGTCACACCCGGCGCCGCGACGTGACCGGGCCTTCGCCCTGCCCCGCGATCCGCGCAATGGCCTCCGACAGGTCTTCGTAGCCCACGGCCATCTGGAACCCGTTCGCGTGGACGATCCGTTCGGGCGCGACCGCCATCGCCACATGGCCCTTCCAGAACAGAAGGTCGCCTCGACAAAGGGGGGTGCCTTCCGCCAGCGCCGTGCCCACGCCCGCTTCCTGCAGGTCGCTGTCACCGGGGCAGGGGCGGCCGCAGGCCAGAAGCGCCGCCTGCACGAGGCCGGAACAGTCGATCCCCGACCGCGAGTTGCCACCCCAGAGGTAGGGGGTGCCGAGGAGGCTCTCCGCCACCGCCGCCGGGTCCGCCGCCCAGTCGCCGAGCTCGCGCAGATGCGGGCGCGGCGCGAAGAACCCGTCCGCGGTCTCGAGGAACCGGGGATGCTCGGCCACGATCGTCAGCCTCGCCCCCATCGTCAGGTAGGCCACTTCCGGCGTCTTCAGGCTGGGCTCCCGGTAGAGGTGGGTCGCCGGCGCCGCGACCCAGTGCGTGGCCGCGCGGTCACCGGCCAGGGCACCCTCGGCCAGATAGCCGCAATAGCCGTCCTTCTCGGCCTGGACGAAGGCGAAGCCCCCGTCCCGGTCCAGGACATTCACCCGCTCGCCCATCAGAACCTGCCGGTCGCGCGGACCGCCCGGCCGGGCGAGCAGATCGGCGAGCGCGACCGCGACCCGCGCGGGTTCGCCCGCCACGAAGCGTTCGGCCTTGACCCTTCGCTTGAGCGACACATGGGCGACACGCCCGTTCGCAGGCGTGAGGCGGCGGTCGTTCATAGCCCGAGCACCCCGGGAAGAGCGGCGAGGATCGCCCGTGCGCCCTGGCCGACGCCGCCCTTCGGGCGGGCGGGCGCGGCCGCCGGCTGCCAGCCGTAGATGTCGAAATGCGCATAGCGCGGTGTCCCGGTCACGAAGCGGCGCAGGAAGAGCGCGGCGGTGATCGAGCCCGCCATGCCTCCGGACGGCGCATTGTCGAGATCGGCGATGCCGGGCTCGATCATCGCTTCGTAGGGCTCCCAGAACGGCATCCGCCAGACCGGGTCGGCGAGCGCCGCACCGGCGGCGGCCAGCGCGCCCGCCACGGCGTCGTCGTCACAGTAGAAGGGGGCGAGGTCGGGCCCGACGGCGACCCGCGCGGCGCCGGTGAGCGTCGCCATCGAGATCAGGAGGTCGGGCCGTTCCTCATCCGCCAGTGCCAGCGCATCCGCGAGGATCAGCCGTCCCTCCGCATCGGTGTTGTTCACCTCCACCGTCAGGCCCTTGCGGCTTGTCAGGATGTCCTGCGGCCGCATCGCGTTGCCGGCGACGGCGTTCTCCACCGCCGGCACGATCACACGGAGGCGGAGTTTCAGACCCAACGCCATGATCATCCGGGCCAGTCCCATCACCGTCGCGGCGCCACCCATGTCCTTCTTCATCAGGCCCATCAAGGGTGCCGTCTTGAGGTCGAGACCCCCGGTATCGAAGCAGACGCCCTTGCCGACGAGCGTCAGCCGGGGCCCCGCGTCACCCCAGCGCATGTCCATGATCCGGGGGGCGCGCGGCGAGGCGCGGCCGACGGCGTGGACCATCGGGAAGCCCTCGGCCAGAAGATCGTCGCCGCGGACCACCCGCGTCTTCGCGCCGAAGCCTTCGGCGAGCGCGACGAAGGCATCCTCGAGTTCCGCCGGACCGAGGTCCGAGGCCGGCGTGTTGATGAGATCGCGCGTCAGCATCTCGCCCCCGGCCATCGCCAGCACCCGCGCCGCATCGACGCCCGCCGGCAGCACGAGCCGCGCCCTGGGGGGCTCGGCGCTGCGGTAGCGGCCGAACCGGTAGGTGGCGAGCAGCCACCCGAGCGCGGCCTCCTCCAGCGCGGCGGTTGTCAACGCACCGTCGAGCCGCCAGGCCCCTTCGGGCAGGTCGGCCACCGCGCCCGCGACATGGAAGCGGCCCCGCTTGCGTGCGGCCTCGGTCCCCAGGCCGAAGACCGCGCCCGAGGGCGCGCCGTCCGGCCCGGGCAGGAGGCAGAGCTGGCCGAGCCTGCCGGTGAAACCGGCGGCGGCCATCCAGGCGCGCTCGAAAGCGGGACGCGCTTCGACGAAGCCCGCCGCCGTTTCCTGCGGCACGAGGTGGAGCGGTCGGCTCCGGGCGGTCGGTTCGGCAAAGGCCAGGGAAGGGGCGGCGGTCATCACGGGTCTCCTGTCGGGTCCGGTCGCCACACTAGCCCCGCCGCCGGTGCCCGCAAGGCCCCATGACGGGGGTCACAGGGTCTGGTCGCGCAGGTCCCAGAAGGCGTTCAGCGACCGGTCGCCGATGCGCACGAGCCGCGCGAGTGTTGCGGCCTGAGCCGAGGCATCGCCCGCGTCGGTCGCCCGCAGGACATCCCCGGCGACCCGCGCGAAGGTCAGCATCCCGACCTGTTCGGCCACCCTGATCAGGAGCCGTGCGCTCCGCTGCATCGCCGCGCCGTTGCCCTCGTCCACGAGCCGCTGAACTTCCCTCAGGCGCGCGGCAAGTTCCTCAGTCGCGCGGCAGATCACCCGTTCTGCCCCCTTCTCTCCGAGGTCCGAATAAAGCGCCACGAGCCGGTCCGGATCGAGCCGGACGCCTTCGTTGTGGCGCAGAACTGCCAGTGTCCCCACCCTTCATCCTCCACTTCGCGCCCCACGCGCGAGGAGAGGTTCGCCCCATGGCCTCAAGAAAACCTTGTCGCCCGGGCGAAAAACCTCTCGAATTCGACCGATCGGCCGACTATCTGCCAAGGACTGTCAGGGAGGGACAACCCGATGCAACATGCCAGACCGCTGCCCAGCTATCTCGTCCAGCGCTATCATGGCTGGAAGGCAACGACCTGGACGGAGAACCGTGCTTGGTACCGCCGGCTGGCGGACGAGGGTCAGAGACCCCGGGCGATGGTGATTTCCTGCTGCGATAGCCGCGTGCACGTCACCTCGATCTTCGGCGCCGACCAGGGGGAGTTCTTCATCCACCGCAATATCGCCAACCTCGTGCCGCCCCATGCGCCCGACGGGCAGCAGCACGGCACCTCGGCGGCCGTGGAATATGCCGTGACCACGCTGAAGGTGGCGCATCTGATCGTGGTCGGCCATTCCTCCTGCGGCGGAGTGAAGGGTTGCCACGACATGTGCTCGGGCGCCGCCCCCGCGCTGGAAGAGAAGTCGAGCTTCGTCGGCCGCTGGATGGACCTCCTGCGCCCCGGCTACGAAAGGGTGAAGGACCTGCCGGCCGACCACCAGCTTCGCGCGCTCGAACGCGAGGCGGTTCTGGTGAGCCTGGAGAACCTCATGACCTTCCCGTTCGTGCGCGCCGCGGTCGAGGCCGAGGAGATGACGCTCCATGGCCTCTGGAACGACATCAGCGCCGGCGGGCTTGAACACTACGACCCCGAGACGCGGGCCTTCGTCGCGCTCTGAGCGCGGGAACCCGGCATTAACCAGATTCGCGCGAGGGTGGCGCCATGGACACCCGCCGCACCGTCACCGTCGACCTGCCCGAAACGCTCCTCCTGGCGCTCGGCCGGGCGGCGCGGGCGGCCGGGTGCTCGCCTTCGGACTTCCTTCGTGCTGTCCTGCGCGGCGCACTTGACCGGTCGCCCGCGCGGCTGAGGTCCGAGGAGGAGGAGATCCTGAGGGCCGTGCACCTCTCGGCCGACTGGGTGGAATTGCAGCGCCGCCTGCGGTCGGCAGGCTTCGTCCTGCGCCGGGCGCCGGAGGGTGCGCTTGCCATCCATTCCTGGCCGATCGAACGCCCGCTTTTGCCGCTCGGTGCACTGGGCCTGGGCGAGCCGGACCTGACGCTTCGTTTCGGAAACCGCTTCCCGACCGATGCGCCGCGGGGGCCGGGCCATCCCCTCGCTGCGCGCTGCGACCGGGCGGCGTGAACCCGCCACCTCACCCCAAGGTGAGGCTTGCACCCGCGACAAGCATGATATGGTAATCGGGTATCCGTTCAGGGAGACCCGGCCATGACCACCCCGCTTCGCGCGCGCCTTGCTGCTGCCCTCGTCCCGCTCGCGCTTGTCGCGCCCCTCGCCGCATTCGCGGAGGCCAGCGGCACGACCGCAAGCACCGCCCCGGCCGCGCAATCCGGCTACGCCGAGGCCAAGGCCGCCGTCGATGCCGGCCGCTACCCCGACGCGCTGAAACTCCTCGCCGCCGTTCTCAAGGCCGAGCCGCGCAATGCCGACGCGCTGAACCTCATGGGCTACTCCAATCGCAAGATGAACCGGATGGCCGAGGCCGCGCGCTGGTACGGCGCGGCGCTGAAGGCCGATCCGAAGCACCTCGGCGCGCTGGAATACCAGGGCGAGATGTTCGTCGAGATCGGCGACTACGCAAGCGCCAGGGCCAATCTCAACCGCCTCGCCGCGCTCTGCGGCACCTGCAACGAATGGAGCGACCTCCGCGCGGCGCTGATGGCGGCGGGACAGGGCTGAGGCGGGCGGCCGGGGGCTACTTCTTCCCGCCGATCCGGGGCTCCGTCCCGGCCTTCAGCCGCTCGATGTTCGGCAGGTGGCGCCAGAAGACGAGCGTGGCGAGCGTGACGATCAGGATCACCATGCTGCCATGGCCCAGGAGCGCCGCCCAGATGAACGCCGTCGCCGAGGCGACGAGCGCCGAGAGCGACGAGATCCGGCTGACGAGCGCGGTCGCGAGCCATGTCGCGCAGGCCGCGAGCCCGACGGGGAAGGCAAGCGCCAGAAGCGTGCCGAGGAAGGTCGCGACGCCCTTGCCGCCCTTGAACTTCAGCCAGACCGGGAAGAGATGGCCGAGGAAGGCGGCGAGTGCGGCAAGCTGGGCCGCGTCCTCGCCCGCCCAAGCCCGCGCGAGCAGCACCGCGACCGCGCCCTTGCCGCCGTCGAAGAGCAGCGTGGCGAGCGCCGCTGGCTTGTTGCCGGTCCGAAGCACGTTGGTCGCGCCGATGTTGCCGGAACCGATCTGCCTGAGGTCGCCGAGGCCCATGACTTTCGTCACGACGACCCCGAACGGGATCGAGCCCAGCAGGTAGCCCAGCACGGCCGTCAGGATCAGCGCCGCCGCGCCGGTTGTGATTTCGGGCAATTCAAGCCTCCCCGCCGAAAACCCTGATGCCGTCGACCCAGGTGCCGATGACCCGGCCCTCCATCCGCTGCCCGTCGAAGGGCGTGTTCTTCGACTTGGAGCGGAGCGTGAAGCGGTCAAGGACGAAGGGCGCGTCGGGATCGAAAAGCACCAGGTCGGCCGGCGCGCCGACCGCAAGCCGCCCCTGCGGCAGGCCGAGGCGCTTCGCGGGGTTGAGCGCCATCGCCCGGAAAAGCTGCGGCAGCGTCAGCTGCCCGGCATGGTAAAGCCGCATCGCGGCGGGCAGGAAGGTCTCGAGCGCCACCGCACCGCTCGCGGCCTCCTCGAAGGGCAGGCGCTTCGATTCCTCGTCCTGCGGCGTGTGCATCGACGAGATGATGTCGATCAGGCCCGAGGCGACCGCCTCCACGGCCGCCACCCGGTCATCCTCGGACCTGAGGGGCGGCTTGACCTTGAAGAAGGTGCGGTAGTCGCCGACGTCGAATTCGTTGAGCGTGAGGTGGTGGATCGAGGTGCCCGCCGTCACGTCGAAACCGTTCCTCTTGGCGCGCTCCAGGGGCGGCAGGGCGCGGGCGGTGGTGATCTGGTCGAAATGGTACTTCGCCCCGGTCATCTCGATCAGGCCCATGTCGCGGTCGAAGCCGATCCGCTCGGCCATCGGGCTGACGGAGGGCAGGCCGCGCAGGGATGCGAACTTGCCGGAGGTCGTGGCCGCGCCCGCCGACAGGACCGGCTCCTGCGGATGGCCCATGACGAGCGCGCCAAGCGATTTTGCGTAAGTGAGCGCGCGGGCCAGCACCTTGGTGTCGCTGACGACATGGTCGCAATCGGTGAAGGCCACGGCGCCGGCGTCGAGGAGGAACCCGATCTCCGTCATCTCCCGCCCCTCGCGGCCCTTGGTCAGCGCGGCCATGTGGCGGATGCGAACGGGGCTCGCCTCGGCCGCGCGGCGGGTGACGAATTCCAGCACCTCGGGCGTGTCGATGGCCGGGTTGGTGTCGGGCCGGGCGATGATGGTGGTGACGCCCCCGGCGGCGGCGGCGAGGGCGGCGGAGCGGAACGATTCCTTGTGCCGCTCTCCCGGCTCGCCGATCTTGACGCCCAGATCGACGATGCCGGGGGCGAGGCATTTGCCGCGGCAGTCGATGGTGGTGGCGCCCTTGGGCGCGGGGGCGTCGCCGATGGCGGCGATCTGGCCGTTCTCGATCAGCAGGCTGCCGGCGGTTTCGGTGAGCGCCTCGGGGTCGATCAGGCGGGCGTTGGTGAGGAGGGTGGTCATCATGGCTGAGCGCACAACTGCGAGTCGGAGATATTAAGAAGCATCCCCGACAACTTTCTGCCTGCCACCTCACCTGCCCAAACCGGAGGAATTGAAACGATGAGTGCGGTCCAAGCCCCAAGAAAGAAGGCAATAAGCCTACTCAAAGAATCTCGTGAACCTTCGTCGCTCTCGAACACGGAACCGAAGACTCGGCCATAGCCCATCACGACTCCACAACCGGCAGCGCAAAACGCCAACGGAGCGCCCACTCCCGCAAACGCACAGTTCGGCCAGTCGACAATAATGAACTGAGAAACAGCAGAGAAGAAAAAGCACGTGGCAGACAAGCCAATATACTGATGCCAGTTGCTCACACCATCACCCCCACCGCCTGCCGTCCGCGCTCCGCCCTCAGGTTCCGCGCCAGGAGGTCCATGCAGGCCATCCGCACCGCGACGCCCATCTCGACCTGGTCCTGGATCACCGACCGGTTGATGTCGTCGGCAAGCTCCCCGTCGATCTCCACGCCCCGGTTCATCGGGCCGGGGTGCATGACGATGGCGTCCTCCTTGGCGAAGCCCAACTTTTCGGCGTCGAGGCCGTAGCGGTGATAATACTCCCGCTCGGACGGGATGAAGCCGCCGTCCATTCGCTCCTTCTGCAAGCGCAGCATCATCACCACGTCGCAACCCTTCAGCCCTGCCGCCATGTCCTCGTAGACTTCGCAGCCGAGGTCCTGGACGCCCGAGGGCATCAGCGTCGGCGGGCCGATCAGGCGCAGGCGGTTTTCCATCTTGCCGAGCAGGATCAGGTTCGACCGCGCCACCCGGGAATGGGCGATGTCGCCGCAGATCGCCACCGTCAGGCGCTGGATGCGGCCCTTGGCGCGGCGGATGGTCAGCGCGTCGAGCAGCGCCTGCGTCGGGTGTTCGTGCCGCCCGTCGCCGGCGTTCAGCACCGCGCAGTTGACCTTCTGCGCCAGAAGATCGACCGCGCCCGAGGCCGGGTGTCGGACCACCAGCAGGTCGGGATGCATGGCGTTCAGGGTCAGCGCGGTATCGATCAGCGTCTCGCCCTTCTTCACGCTCGAATGCTGCATCGACATGTTCATCACGTCGGCGCCGAGCCGCTTGCCCGCCAGTTCGAAGCTCGCCTGAGTCCGCGTGGAGGCCTCGAAGAACATGTTGATCTGGGTCATGCCTTCGAGCGCGTCGGCATGCTTCACCGTGCGCCGGTTCAGTTCGACGTATTTCTCGGAAAGGTCGAGGACGGCGCGAATCTCCTCCGGGGCAAGGTGTTCGATTCCCAGAAGGTGACGCGCGCGGAATGTCATGAAGGCCTCCGGTCCCCGGCTCAGCCGCTTATGGCAAAGGAACGGGAGGCGGGCAACGGCGAATGCGGGCGCTTGCGGGGGCGGGGGCGGGGGCATAGCTTCGGCGCCATGGACTCACCCCTCGTCACTCTCGACTTCCACGCCGCCCGGGCGCTTCTCGAATGGCAGGCGGAAATGGGTGCGGACGAGGCCATCGGGGACGCGCCGGTAAACCGCTACGAGGCGAAGGCCGAGGCACCGGGGCCCGCCTCGCCGGTCGTCACGGCGTCCGCTACCGCTGAGGTCGATCCGGTTGCCGTGGCGAGGGTTGACGCGGGGCGGGCGACCAGCCTTGAGACGCTGGCCGAAATCCAGTCCGCCTATAACCTGTGCGACCTGAAGAAGGGCGCGCGCAACTTCGTCTTCGCCGACGGCAACCCGGAGGCTCGCGTCATGATAATCGGCGAGGCACCGGGACGAGAGGAAGACCTCGAAGGCCGGCCCTTCGTCGGCCGTGCCGGCCAGCTTCTGGACCGGATGTTCGCGGCGATCGGGCTTTCGCGGACCGCGCGCCACAGGGCCGAGGCGCTCTACATCACCAATGTTATGCCCTGGCGGCCGCCCTCGAACCGCGACCCCGAGCCGGCCGAAATCGCGATGATGCTGCCGTTCCTGGCCCGGCATGTCGAGCTTGCGGACCCTGCCTTGCTCGTGCTGATGGGCAACACGCCCTGCGCGGCGGCGCTCGGCCAGAAGGGTATCCTGAGGCTGCGCGGCAAGTGGGCGCAGGCCTTCGGTTGCCCCGCGATGCCGATGACGCACCCCGCCTACCTCCTCCGCAACCCCGCAGCCAAACGGGAGGCTTGGGCCGACCTTCTCGAGGTCAAGGCGCGCATGAAGGAGATGCCATGATCGTCGATCCCCT